>Ga0213839_1000151_pt1 | contig 141673 bp, 110 predicted proteins | sample SWPATP21_FD_160075 | JGI IMG/M metagenome (GOLD analysis project Ga0213839, IMG submission 160075) | Coastal seawater microbial communities from Marineland, Florida, United States - SWPA TP2 #1 | ecosystem: Environmental > Aquatic > Marine > Coastal | place: USA: Florida | collected 2016-08-14
CCTGCTGGCCGCGGCAGCAGCGCCGGCGGTCCTCGTGGCGCGGTGGCTGCGATCGCCCTTTGGGCTGCGCGACGCGGCGGCGGGCCTCGGCTTCGGCGTGGCGGGGTTCGCGGTCTACGGGTGGCTGCCTCTGCGGGCCATGGCGAACCCGTCGCGGGCGTGGGGTGTCCCGGACTCGCCGTCCCGGTTCCTCGACGTGCTGCTCGGACGCACCTTCGCCGCGAACTTCGGGGGCGAGGGGGCCTGGCTCGACAACGTCCTGGTCGTGGCGGAGCGTCACGCCCTCTCGGGGCTCGGGGTCGCCGTCCTGCTGGCGGGGGCGGCGTGGGTCCTGCGGCGGGAGGACTCCGATGCTGCTCCCCGACGCGCTCTCGCCGTCGCCGCGCCGCTCTGGGTCGTGGGCAATGCGCTGACGATCCTCCCCCAGAACAAGGCCTTCGGCAGCAACCCCGACGTCCTCGGCTACCTCTTCGTGGGCACCCTCGCCGTCGCGCCCCTGGCGGCCCTCGGGGTGGCGCGCCTCAGGTCGAGCGCGGTTGGGACGTCCATCGAGCGGCTCGCGCCGGCCCTGGTCGCCACAGGCTGGATCGGCCTCGGAGTGGTCGCCCTCGACGGGGTCCGGGCCTCCCGGTCCGGCAACGAGCTGCCCCGCACCTTCGCCACGAGCCTCGGGTACGGACTCCCGCCGGGCACCCTGCTGATGACGTCGGGCAACAACACGGCCTTCCTCTGGACCCACCTGCAGGGAGTGGAGCGGCGACGGGCGGACCTGGTCGTCGTTCACCGGGTGCTGCTCGGGCACGAGCACGAGCGGCGCCGCCTCGCCCCCGATCTCTCCCGGCTGGGCGTGGACTGGAGACCCGAGCTGCGCGCGAACCCCGCGCCGTTGTTGGCCGGTATCCCGGCGGCCATCGAGGCGCGCGCCGCCGAGCGGCCGTCGATGGGGAGCGTCCTGACCCCCCATGGGCTCGTGTGGCAGACCAGCGGGCCGCCGGAGTCCGATGCGCTGAGGGAGCTGAGGACCGAGACGCTGTCGCGTCTGGCCGACTCCGGGGACGACGAGGCCGTCGCGGTGGCGAGCTGGGCCCTCGAGTTCCTCCCGCGGAGCGCTCCGTGATCGGCGAGCGCCTCCTGTACGGCGTCGCGGGGGTCACCTTCGCGCTCTACGTGGTCCTCGGCGCGCCGGGCGTCGCCTGGTACGACAGCGGGGAGTTCGTGGCGGGCGTCTCCAGCCTCGGGGTGACCCACCCGCCGGGACAGCCGGCGTACATGGTGCTGGCGCGGCTCGCCGGCCTTGTCCCCATCGGCTCCCTCGCCCTGCGCCTCACGCTGCTGTCCGCGGTGTGCGCCTCCTTCGCCGCGGGGGGCCTCGCCGTGTTCGCGAGCCGCGCCGCCGCGCGGATGCAGGGGCTGCCCGGTGGTCACGTCCCCCTCGCTGGCGCCTGCGCAGGCCTCGCCCTTGGACTCAGCCCGGCGCTGACGCTCCAGGCGGTCCGGCCGGAGCTGTACTCCCTCGTGGCGCTCCTCGGCGTCCTCGCCGTCCTTGCGGTCCAGAGCGGCGGGCGGCGGGGAGTGGCTCTCGCCGTCGTGCCCCTGTGCGTCGCCGGCGCCGTCCACCACGCGATCCTCGCGGCTGCGGTCCCGGGCCTGGCGCTCCTCGCGCTGGGGCGGGGGACGGGGAGCCTGAAGGCCGCCCTGGTCGCGACGGCGGCGCTCTTGCCCTTCGGACTGGGCCAGTTCGCCTGGCTCCCGCTGCGCTCGCTGGCGCGGCCGGAGGTCGACTTCGGGGTCTTGCGGTCCTTCGACCGGGTCGTGATGGCCGCCACCGGGATGGGCTACTCCGGCTCCTTCCGGATGGAGGACGGGCAGCTCGCTCGAAACCTGCGCGAGCACCTCGCGGTCGGCGTCGTCGACCTGGGGTGGGTCGCTGTCGCCCTCGCCGCGGGCGCGGGGCTCTGGATGCTCCGGCGTCGGCCCAAGCAGGCCCTCGTCGGCGTGACGTTCCTCCTGGGCGGCGTGATGCCGACCCTGCTCCAGGGGGTGTTCTTTCCGGACAACCCCGACGCGCACGGATACCTCCTGGGGCCCTTCGCCGTGGTGGCGGCGGGCGCTGGCGTCGGAGCCTGGCTCGTGGTGCGCGCGCTGCCCCGAGGCGGCGCCCTTCCGGCCCTCCTCGGCGCCGCTCTCCTCCTGGGCCTCGTCTCCGGCCCCCTCCGAGGCTCCCTGTCTCTCGCGGATCGCCGGGGATTGCACGGCCCGCGCCGGGTGGCGGCCGAGCTGCTCCATGCGGCGACGCCGGGGGCGGTCGTCCTCCTCGGGGGGGACTCCTGGGTGATGCCGGCCCTGGCGGCGCGGGTCCACGAACGGCGCCGGCCCGACGTCCTGGTGATGGGGCTCCAGATGGTCGTCCCCGAGGCGCTGCCCGACCTGGCGGCTCGGTCCGCGCTGCCGCCCAGCGTCGCGGCGACCTGGAGCCCGTCGACTCCGCTCCGGGCGGAGCACACGGTCGCCGCGCTCTCCGTGGATCTGCCTGTCGACCTCTTCGTGAACGACACCTACGTCCCGCCTCCGCTGCTGGGCGCCCGGGAGCCGTGGGGCCTGCTGCATCGGGTCCACCGAGCGAGCCCCGGATCGGGGCCGGGGACGCCGGTGACGGAAGCGGTCCTGGGCAGGCAGCTCTGGGAGGACCTCGCTGCGGGGGACGCCTGGACGCGCGACGTCATCGGCCGAGACGCCCTCACCCGGCGGGACCTCGCGCGCGGGGGGTTCCACCGCCAGCGCGGCGATCGGGAGCTCGCCCTGCGCGTGCTCGGGCGCGGGAGCAGCACCGCGCCGAACCCCTGGGACTTCGTTCATCTCGCGCGGCATCGCCTCGAGAGCGGGGCGGACGCGGCGGGTCCCTCTCCCATCGACCCGCTGGCGGACGAGGCAGCAGCCGCCTTGCTCGCCGGCGACCTCCTGGGGGCGCGGGAGCGGGTGGACCGGGTGCTCGCCGCGCAGCCGACCCATCCTGTGGGCTTGCTCGTCGCCGAGCGCCTGTACACCCTTGGGCACCACGTCTCGACCCAGGTGAGCGAACCGTGACCGACGACCGCTTCCGGGGCGACGGCCCCGAGGACGAGGATCCGCCCCAGGACGAGCAGGCGCCCGATCCGGCGACGCCGACGGAGAACCACGGGCTGTTCGGGCTACCTCCCGGGATGTCCGACTTCGACTTCGGGTTCGATCTCGCGCAGGACGAGTCGCCAGCCTCCGGCTTCGCGGTCGACGGACCGACCGGCCCGCCCCCCGACGGCTCCCCGGTGGAGCCCTCCTCTCTCTTCTCCGGAGAGACCCCGCCGGACCTGTTCTCCGGCGAGGCACCGCCGGACCTGTTCTTCCCCGAGCCGGGCGAGCCGTCCTCGCCTCCCCCCGACCTCGCTCGGGGACGCTTCGAGCCCCCAGCGGCGCCGCCCCCGAGTCCTCCGGCCCCGCCCGCGGCGGCCCCGGCGTGGACCCTCGACAGCGCATCGGATCCGGCCCCGGAGTTCGCGCTGCGCGCGCCCGCGCAGCCCACCCCCGTGCCCGACGGGTACGAACCCCGCGCCAAGGCTCCGTCGCGCGTCCAGGAGCAGCTCCGCGAGCGCCGCGAGACCCGGCGCGGGCGTTGGAAGGCTGACCCCGGGCGCGAGCTCTCCCTCGTCCTGATCTTCGTCGTGGCCCTGGCGACGATCGCGGTCGGGTCCTTCACTGCGAAGGTGGGCGCCTTCCACCGTCTCGGGCGGGGTGCCGACTCCACCTATTGGATGGAGTCGGCCCAGCGCTTCCGGTACGTCTCGATGGTCGCCGCGGAGCAGCCGATCCCCGACCCGGACGTCCGCATGCAGGCCCCGGACGGCTACCCGCCCCACAGCGACACCATCATCCAGGAGCTGCTGTACGGCACGGTCTGCCGCGAGCGACCAGCCGACATGACGGTCGCCGCCTGCACCCGCCTCGTCACCCGGCTCCTCGCCGCCTCCGCCACCTTGCCGCTGGCCTGGCTCGCCTGGGTCGTCTGCCGGCGCCGGGACGCCGCCCTCGTGGCTGCCCTGCTCTTCGGGCTCGCCCTGCCGGTCGCGGAGCGAGGCAACGGCGCGGTGCTGTTCCGCGAGGACCTGGCCTTTCCCGTCGTCCTGCTCCACGTCGCCGCCGTCGCTGCCTGGGCGCGCAGCCGTGGCTGGTGGTGGGCGCTGCTCGGCGGCGTCGGGCTCGCCGGCGCGCTGCTGCTGTGGAAGGTCGTCTCGTTCTACGCGCTCATGTTGCTCGCGTTCCTGGCGGGCGCCTGGGCCCTCCGGCGCGCCGAGCCTGAAGAGGTCGGCGTCGCCACGCTCCTGCTGTTCCTGCCTGCGGCGGCCGCCTGCTTCGCCCCTTGGAGTCTCCAGTACGACGGGTTCCTCACGTCCACGGCGATGCTGGCGGCGCTGGGGATCGCGGTGGGCGCGCTCGCGGTGGCGCGCCTGGCGGTCCCTTCGTGGGCGGCGCCGCTGATCGTCGCGGTGGTGGTGGTGGGCGGCAAGGCGCTCGCTCCGGTGGAGGTCGGCTACGCGCACGCGTGGGAGACGATCTTCGCGAAGATCACGACCCTGGATACGAAGCCGCTGGATCCCACCGAGCTCAGCTTCCACGCCCGGCACTACTGGACTGGCAACTACGAGAGCCCCACGCTGCTGCGCCTCGCGCGGGACCTGGCGTGGCTGTGCGCGGCCGCGGTGTTCGGCGTCGTCTGCCTCGTGGGCGAGCTGCTGGGCCGCGGCCATCCCGCACCCGAGCCGACCCGTCCCCCTCCGACGAAGCTGCTCGAAGGGGACGGTCCGTCGGACCCGATGCCACCGCTGCTGTCCTTCTTCGTGCTGTGGCTGGTGCTCGGGTTCCTCGCCATCTACCTGCTCTTCAGCAAGTTCGCGCTGTTCGCGGTCACGGCCCTCGCGCTCCTCGGGGCCGTCGGCTGGGCTTATCCGAGGCGGCTGCGCTTCTTGCGCCGCGTCGCGCTGGCGCCCCTTCTGGTCGCGGTCCCTCTCCACGGCCTGACACTGGTCCCCGGCGGCGAGGTCCTGCTCCCCCAGAAGAGCGCGGAGAGCGCCGAGGCCGTCAGCAACGTCGCGGTGTTCCCCCCGGACTCCTTCCAGGAGCTCACCGGGTGGATCGGCGAGCACACCGGCGCCGACGAGCCGATCCTCGCCTCGTTCCCCATCAGCCCCTTCCTGCTGACCTACCTCGACCGCCCCACGGTGCTCCACTGCTTCTTCGAGGGGGATCTCATGCCCCGGCTGAAGCGGATCACCCACGCGCGGTTCGGGGACGAGGCGGCGCTGTGGCGGGCGGCGAGGGACTACGGCGCCACCTGGTACGTCCACGAGGCCCACCACACCCTGCGCACGGACCCGCGGATGAGTCAGCGATACGTGGCGGCGGCGATGGAGTGGCCCGCCGACAGCGCCCTCGTTCGGATGCACTACGCGCCGGAGACGCTCGAACGCTTCGAGCTCGCCTGGCAGAACGACTGGTTCCGGGTGTTCCGGGTCCTGCCCGAGGGGGAGACCCCGAGGCCTCCGCCCCAGACGGGGGCGGCCCTGTGGAGCCGGGAGCTCTTCGCCGGTCTGTTCGGCGACCCGCTCGCACCTCTGGCGCCGGCGGCGGCCGCGGCGGGGCGGGAGCCGGCCGACCTCCTCTACGCGTCGATGAGCGCGACCTCGTGGATGCGTTATGCGCAGGCGAAGTCCGAGCTCCCGGTTGCGGACGAACGGTTCGCGGAGATGGAGTACGGGCTCCAGAAGGCGGTCGAGGTGGCGCCGTTCTTCGCCGAGGCCCACGAGGCGCTGGCCGCGCTGTACGCCGGGGCCGGCCGTTCGGACCGGGCCGAGCGCTCCCGGCAGGCGGCCGTGCGCGCCCGAGCACTGCGCACCGGAGCCGCGGCCCCCACCGCCGCCGACGCCCCGGCGGTGGTCCCCCGGACCCCCTGACGAGGGAGGGGAGATCGGCCCCTTCCACCCCTGGAACGGACGTGTAGTGTGCGCGCCCAACCGGGCCCGGCCGGCCCCCACCTGGATCAGGATTCAATGCAGCTCTTCATCGACACCGCGAACCTCGACGAGATCCGCGAGGCCGCCTCCTGGGGCGTGCTCGACGGGTGCACCACCAACCCCTCGCTCATCGCCCGCGAAGGGCGCGACTTCGCGGAGACGATCCACGAGATCTGCGAGATCGTGCAGGGCCCGGTGTCGGCGGAGGTCGTGGCACAGGACAGCGAGGGCATGCTCCGGGAGGCCCGCCTGCTCCGCCAGATCCACGAGCACGTGGTCATCAAGGTCCCGCTGACCCCCGAGGGCATCAAGACCTGCAAGGTGCTGTCCGGCGAGGGCACTCGCGTGAACGTCACGCTGTGCTTCAGCGTGAACCAGGCGCTGATGGCCGCGAAGGCCGGCGCCACCTACATCTCCCCGTTCATCGGGCGCCTCGATGACCAGGGCCACGACGGCACCGAGCTCATCGCGGACATCGTCCAGGTGTACGAGAACTACTTCTTCGACACCCAGGTGCTCGCCGCCTCCATCCGCCACCCGCACCACGTGATGCAGGTGATGCGCATCGGCGCGCACGTCTCCACGATGCCGTTCAAGGTCCTCCGCCAGCTCTTCAACCACCCCCTGACGGACATCGGGAACACGAAGTTCCTCGCCGACTGGGACAAGGTGGGAGAGGGCGTCGAGGAGACCGCGCAGCGCTTCCTCGCGTCCCGCGGCTGACTCCTCCCGAGCCACCGCTCAGGATCGCCCAGAACGACCACCGAAGGCTCGACAAGTGCCGTCGGGCGAGTATTCTTCGCCGCCTTGAATGAACGCTCATTCAGCGTTCGCACCGGGGAGTCCATGACCAACAGCGCCGCGCGCCAGCCGTCTGCTCGTTCCGCGAAGAGTCGGGCGGACAAGCGGCGTCACATTCTCGAGGCGGCGGTCGTGGTGTTCGCGAAGAACGGATTCCACAAGTCCCGCGTGAGCGACGTGGCCAAGGCGGCGAAGGTCGCCGACGGCACCATCTACCTCTACTTCAAGAGCAAGGACGAGATCCTGCTCTCGATCTTCGAAGAGGCGATGACGGAGATGATCGCGGCGGTCGAGGGGAAGCTCGCGGACATCGAGGACCCCTTCGAGCAGCTCCGGGTGTTCACCGAGTTCCACATGGACCGGGTGGAGAACCACCGCGCCGTCGCCAAGGTGCTCCAGGTGGAGCTTCGGCTGTCGCACACGTTCATGCGCGAGTACAAGCCCACGAAGCTCAAGCAGTACCTCGACATCGTCGGGCGCATCGTCCGCCTCGGTCAGTCGACGGGCGCCATGCGCGAGGACGTGAACCCCATCATCATCCGGCGGGCGCTCTTCGGCGCGCTCGACGAGATTGCAATGCAGTGGATCCTGACTCCGGGGGCCCGCTACGGGCTCAAGGAGTCGGCGAGCCAGATCGCCGACGTCTTCATGGACGGGCTGCGCAAGCCCGCCCAGTGACGTCCCCCACCAACCACCCCACCCCCCAGGGGGTCAGGAGGCACTCGTGAACATTGGCGTGCTCCTCAAGCAGGTCCCGGACACCGAGACCCGCATCAAGATCAACGGCGATGCCGACGGCATCGAAGAAGGCGACATCAAGTGGATCGTGAACCCGTACGACGAGTTCGCGGTCGAGCAGGCGCTGCAGGTGAAGGCCGCCGTCGGCGGTGAGGTCGTCATCTTCTCCCTCGGCGCCGCGCGCACCCTGGACGCGGCCCGCACCGCGCTGGCGATGGGCGCGGACCGTGCCGTCATCCTCGACGACGACGGCTACGCGGGGAGCGACTCCCTCGGCGTGGCGCGCGCGCTGGCCAAGGCTGCCCAGGAGGAGGGCATCGAGCTCCTCTTCGCTGGCAAGCAGGCCATCGACGACGACGCCGTCCAGGTGCCGCAGATCGTGGGCACGCTCCTCGAGTGGCCCGTGGCGACCGCCATCACGTCCTACGAGCAGGACGGCGACAGCGTCACCGTGAAGCGCGAGGTCGGCGGCGGCCAGACGGAGGTCGTCAAGGTCTCCCTCCCGGCCGTGTTCACGGCGGACAAGGGCCTCAACTCCCCGCGCTACGCGTCCCTGCCCGGGATCATGAAGGCGAAGAGCAAGCCGGTGAAGCGCTACGCGCCGGGCGACCTCGGCGTCGACGTGGGCGCGGACGAGGCCAAGGTCACGACCAACGGCTACCACCTGCCCCCGCCGCGGCCCGCCGGCCGCATCCTCGAGGGCGAGCTGAGCGACCAGGTCGCCGAGCTCGTGAAGCTCCTCCGCCAGGAAGCCAAGGTCCTCTAGCCACCAACCAGATTCTTCGGAGATACAGACATGGCAGACATTCTCGTTTTCTGTGAGGTGGCCGACGGCGCGGTGAAGAAGTCCGCGCGCGAGCTCCTCGGCAAGGCCCAGCAGCTGTCCGACGGCGACGACGTCACCGCGGTCCTGCTCGGCGATTCGCTGTCCGGCGTGGGCGACGGCCTCGGCGCCTGGGGCGCGGACAAGGTCGTGACGGTCGAGGCGGACGTCCTCGGCAGCTACGTCCCTGGCGCGTACGCGTCGGCGCTCTTCCAGGTCGTCGACGACGAGCAGCCCGACGTTGTGCTCGCCTCGGCGTCGGTGATCGGCAAGGACCTGCTCCCCCGCGTGGCCGCTCTGGCCGAGGCGGGCTGCGCGTCCGACGTGGTCGACCTGCGTGAGGGCGACGACGGCATCGAGGGCACCCGCCCGCTGTACGCCGGCAAGGTCCTCGCGAACGTGTCCATCGAGGACACCGCGTTCTTCACGGTGCGCCCCAACTCCTTCGTCATCGAGGACATCGAGGAGAAGGACGGCGACGTCGAGGAGTTCGAGGCCGAGCTCGAGGACGACTACGGCTACGAGGTGGTGAGCGTCGAGTCGAGCGGTGGCGACACCATCGATCTCGCCGAGGCCGACCGGATCATCTCCGGCGGTCGCTCGCTCAAGAGCGCGGAGAACTTCGCGATCCTCCAGTCCGCCGCCGACAAGATCGGTGCGGCGGTCGGCGCTTCGCGCGCTGCGGTGGACGCGGGCTACGCGCCCCACAGCATGCAGGTCGGCCAGACCGGCAAGACGGTGAACCCGTCGCTGTACATCGCTGCTGGCATCAGCGGCGCGATCCAGCACCTCGCCGGGATGCGGACCAGCAAGGTCATCGTCGCGGTGAACAAGGACCCGGACGCGCCGATCTTCCAGCACTCCACCTACGGCATCGTCGGTGACCTGTTCGAGGTCGTGCCCATGCTCGAGCAGGAGTTCGCGAACCTCGACTAGAGACTCGCGCGCTGAGCGGCGGGCCTCGTCGACCCCGGTGGTCGGCGGGGCCCGTCTGCTTGGGGCCGCTGGCTGCGGGGCTTGCTAGCGTGTGCGGATGAGCGACGCAGCGGACGAGAACTTCTTCGCGGCCGGTGAGGCCCCCTCCGACGACGACCCCTACATCCTCGCCCAGCGGAAGGCGGCGCGGACGCGTGCGCTGGTGATCGCGCTCGCGGTGCTCGCGGCGGTCGGGTTCTTCCTGTTCCGGATGGGGCAGAAGCAGGCCGCCGTCGAGGCGATGGTCGCCCAGACCGAGCTGCTCATGGCGACGGGCTCGTTCGAGGACCTCCGGGAGGCGAGCACGCTCGCGTCCTCGGCGGCGTCGGCGGACGATCTGGCGCCCGCGGCGTACTACGTCCAAGGGCTCAAGGCGGACCTGGCGCTGTGGTGGCTCTACACGGGGTCGCAGTCGCTGACGAGCAAGGCGCAGCAGATGCTCGAGGTGGCCGAACTGCGGGGGCCCGATGAGCAGGTCGTGGTGGACGCGAAGGCGTTCGTGGCGGCGCTGACGGGCGATCCGGCCGAGGCGCTGGCGGCGCTGGACGGGGCGGCGAAGGGCACGAGCTCGTGGCACTCCGTGGCGCGGGCCCAGGCGCAGATCCGGTCGGGGGACGTCGCGGGCGCGCGCGCGACGCTCGGCGGCTGCGAGTCGGGGCTGTGTCGGACCTGGTCGGCTCGGCTGGCGCTCGATCTCGGCGACTGGGAGGCGGCGAAGGCCGCGGCGGACGCGGTGGTCGCGGGCCGGGCGGGTCACGACTTCGGCCGCACCGTGCAGATCCTGGCGACGGCGCGCTCGCTGGACCCCGAGGCGCGGATCGAGCGACTCCAGGCGTACATGGAGGAGACGGATCTGCCGGCGTTGCTGCTCGGGCGGGTGGTGGTCGCGCTCAGCCGCGCCCTCCGGCGGGCCGAGGGGCCGAAGCGCGCCGACGAACTACTGGAGCGGGCCCTGGAGAGCAGCCCGGACGCGACCGAGCTGGCCCGGGAGGTCTCTCGGACGAAGCGCTTCCAGGGGTACTTCGGGGCGGCCTGGACCCGGTCTGACAAGGCCCTGCGCAACCGCCCGGCGGACGGAGGCCTGCTGACCGAGCTGTCTGCGGCCCTGTTCTTCAACGACGCAGCGGAGGTGCTGGAGGACCGGCTCGATCCCGCAAAGAAGCGGGGCGGCGGGGACGGTGTGCGGCGGGGCGAGGCGATCGCCGCGCTGATCCGGGGCCTGAACGACCAGGCGATCGAGGGGCTGAAGGCCACGGAGCACCTCGGCGAGCCGGGGGACACGGACCTGTACCTCGCCGAGGCCTTCTTCCAGGCGGAGCGGTACGCGGAGGCGGCGAAGGCGGCGCAGCGCGCCACGGCGGCGCTGTCGGCGACCTTCGGGCCCGCCTCGCGCGAGGCGGCGATCGGAAAGATGTACGAGGGCGTCGCGGTGGGGCTCGGGGGAGACGCCGACGGGGCCGAGGAGATCCTGGAGGCGGCCTACGCGAAGGACGTGCGGACCGTGTGGGGGGCGTGGCTCTACGGGCGCTACCACAAGGCGAACGGCAAGCTGAAGGATGCAAAGGACGCCTTCCTCCTCGCGTGTCACAACGGGCAGGACTTCGCGAAGGCGTGCCTGGCGCTGGCCGACACCTACGAGGAGATGCAGATGGACGGCGTGATGCGCCGGACCCAGACGGAGGCGCGCAAGTCGTACCTCCGCACGAGCCCCCGGGGCTGGAACGCGCAGCGGGTCAAGAGCGCCCTGGGCAAGTAGCGCCCCTGAACGGGGCGCCGCGGCGCCCGGGTCCTGCGACGCACTGGCAGGGCCGCCGTGCGCGCCTGATGGGTTCCCGAGCGGAGCCTGCTTCGTCCCGATTCCGTCAAGAGCCTGTCGCCGTCCTGTGCGACGGGTTGTGGGTGCAGATCCGCTTTGTTAACGTGCGCGGGCTTCGGTCCGGGGATCTGTGTGCAAGTTGCTGAATTTGAACAGAAAACCGGGAGTTTGAGGGAGGAATCGAGTCGGTGTCTGCTGACGTCACGAACTGGTCCCGTTGGGTCGCGCTGTGCGCGGCGGGGCTGCTCTGTGCGTGCCCGGCGTCCGGCGACGACGATGACTTCGTGGGCGACGACGACGACGCGGTGGGCGACGACGACGACGCGGGCGACGACGACGACTTCGGGTTCAGCTTCGAGTCGGTCACGCTGCGCGGCTCGGTCGTGGCGTTCAGCGCGGGGGACGACGACGACTCGGCCGCCGATGACGACGACGTCGCGGACGACGACGACGACGTCGCGGACGACGACGACGCCGTGGGCGACGACGACGATGTCGCGGACGACGACGACTCCGCGTCTGGGGACGACGACGACTCTGCAGGTGCCGGCGTGACCGCGCGGGACGCCGTGGACGTCGAAGGCACCTTCGTCATCGACTACTGGCGCGACTTCGACAACTCCCTGCTGGAGTGCACCCAGACCCTGACGTGGTCGGGGACGGCGGACTTCGGTCCTGGCCTGGTGAGTGACTGCGCGGGCTGCACGGGGGTCCTCGAGGTGACGGCGGCGACGGTCATGGACGCGTCCAACCGGGCCACGGACCCGGAGGCTTGCGACCCGGCCGACCTCGCGGCGGCGGGCGTCGACTTCGGGGCGCGACTGACGGGTGGCGGGAGCCCGGCGGGCGGCGGCTTGCTGCAGCTCGGGCTCATGGACCTCGCGACCGCGGTGGACCTGGACGTCCAGCCGACGCGGGCCGGGACCATCGATCTCGTCGCTCAGGCCGAGCAGATCGGCGCGACGGGCAACGTGCTCACCCACGTCGGCTTCGTGTCGAGCACGGGGGGAACCTTCTTCGATGACATCGGCTTTGACACGGTGGCGGGGCCTTCGGGGGCCGGCGAGCCGTGGTCGGTGTTCTGGTTCGTGTATCGCCCGGATCCCACGGGATCCCCCCCGGAGACTGATTTGAGTGGGGCATACCAGCTCGGTTCCTTCTGGATTCTCCAGTAGGAGTCGGGCGCCCAGGAGCCCTTTTTTCCTCTGCGTTTGCAGAGCAATATCCGCGCCGGGTCAGGAAGGCCCGCTGCTTGACCCGCCACCTGGCACCACGGGAGAGATGAAGATGAAGACCACGTACCACTTGCTGCTGGCGCTGCTGCTGGCTCTCGGAATGTCGGTGACCACCGGTTGCCCGACCGGGGGCAACGGCAACGGCGACGACGACGACGCTGCTGACGACGACGACGACGACGACGACGACGACGACGATGACGGGGCCGGCGAGTACGCCGAGACCACGTTCTCCGGAACCCTGGTCGTGACGCCGGAGGCCGGCGACGACGACGACTCCGCCGGTGACGACGACGACTCCGCCGCTGGCGACGACGACGACTCCGCCGCTGGCGACGACGACGACGACGACGACGACGACTCCGCCGCTGGCGACGACGACGACTCCGCCGCGAGCGGTGGCGCGACCGCCCGTGACGGCGGCTCGGTCTCGGGCACGTTCGTCGTGCGCTACTGGGAGAACCTCGACGCCCAGCTCATCGGCTGCCAGCAGACGATGGCCTGGACCGGCACCATCGAGTGGGGCTTCGGCGTCCTGTCCCCCGACTGCGACACCTGCTCCGGCACGATCAGCGTCGACTCGATGAGCGTCTCCGACGTCTCTGACAGCAACGCCAACCCCGACGACTGCAACGCTGAGCTGCTCGCGACCCGCGCTTCCGAGGACTGGGGCTCGCTCCTGACCAACGAAGAGGGCGGCTTCGCCTGGCTGCAGATGCCGCTCGTGGACCTCGCCACCGCGCAGGGCGTGGGCCTCCAGCCCACCAACGGCGGCACCCTGGCCGAGACCGTCGACGGCCTCGCCGGCAACGGCCTCGAGCTGACCCACATCGGCTTCGTGGACACGACCGACGCGACCATCTTCGGACCCAGCGGCTTCAACCTGGGCAGCGCTGGCGCCAACCCCCCCGAGGCTGGCGCTCCGTTCGGCGCGTTCTGGACGATCTTCAAGGATCCGACCGTGAACACGCACCCGGCTGGCATCGACCTGAACGGCGAGTACTTCCTCGGCTCGTTCTGGCTGCTGAACTAGTCGTAGCCCGACGTTCCCCGGTCTGACCGGGACGAGAAACGGCGAGGTCTTCGGACCTCGCCGTTTCTGCTTGGGGGGTCCAACGACTACGCACGCCGTTGGCGTGCTGCGCGGGCCCGGGGGCCCTTGCGGGCGGGGCCCCTTGGTGGGGATCTATCGACGCCCGTCAGATCCACAAAGCGACGGCCGCAAGCGGCCGCCCTGCGGGTCGCTTCAGCGCTCGCTTCGCGGATCTGCCGACCCTCGACAGATCCCGGGGCCCCGACGACCCACGACTCCGGCACCCCTCCGGGGATGCCTGCGCGCTCCGCTTCGCTGCGCTTGCGCGCGCCTGCGTGGATGCCTGCGCGCCCCGTGCACGCCTGCGTGGATGCCTGGGCGCTGCGCTTGCGCCCATTCCGCGCGCCCCGTGCGCGCCTGCGCCCATCCCGATCGGGTCTCTTGATTCCCGTGCGTTTTCAGGCACGTGCGCGCCTCTGCACGTGCGGCCGATCGCCCTGGGTGTCACGGGGCGCCCCGGCTCATGCTCTCTCCGCGGTTGAGGAATTCGCCTCGACCGACCCCAGGCGCGCCGCGGCCTCGGCGCGCTGACCTGGCACACGGGCTCGACCTCGGTCGGGCCTAGGGGAGAGAGAGACAATGACCTACGAGAACGACAAGAGACTGTTCCTTCCATTCCTGATCCTGCTGCTCGGCCTCGCCGGCTGCGCGGACGGCTGCGCCAACCAGCAGCCGGACGACGACGACTCCGCCGTCCAGGATGACGACGACGCCGTCGACGATGACGACTCCACCGAGGACGACTCGCTCGTCGCCGACGCCATGACCTTCTCCGGCGAGATGGACGTGGTCCCGCTGGCCGGTGACGACGACGACTCGGCGGACGACGACGACTCGGCGGACGACGACGACTCGGCGGGCGACGACGACGACTCGGCGGGCGACGACGACGACTCGGCAGGGGACGATGACGACGCGGCGGCGACCGTCACCGGCAGCTTCGTGGTGAGGTACTGGGAGAACCTCGACGCCCAGCTGCTCCTCTGCCAGCAGACCGTGAGCTGGGAAGGGACCGTGGACTGGGGCTTCGGTGTCCTGTCGCCCGACTGCGACACCTGCTCCGGGACGATCTCCATCAGCCCGGAGAGCGTCGCCGACATCAGCGACCCCACCGCCAACCCCGACGATTGCGACGCCGTCGCCCTCGAGGAGAACCAGATCAACAACTGGGGCGACATCATGACGACCGAGGACGGCGGCTTCGCCTGGCTCGAGATGCCGCTCCTCGATCTGGCCACCGCCCAGGGCATCGGACTCAGCCCGACCAACGGCGGCACCCTGGCGGAGACCGTCGACGGCCTCGCCGGCAACGGCCTCGAGCTGACCCACATCGGCTTCGTCGACGTGACCGACGCCACCATCTTCGGGCCCGGCGGCCTCTCCCTCGCCGCCGCGGGCGCCAACCCTCCGGAGGCCGGCGCGCCCTACGGCTCGTTCTGGACCGTGTTCAAGGATCCCACGGCGAACACGCACCCCGCGGGCCTCGACCTGAACGGCAGCTACTTCCTCGGCAGCTTCTGGCTGCTCCAGTAGGGCCGCTCGGCGGAGTCATCCGCGCACCGTGATCAGGGCTCGCCCTCGTCCTCGACCTGCCAGAACGGCGGCTCGTCCGGGTTCACCGGATCCAGCGCCGCCCGCAGGAAGAACAGGACGGGGATGAGGGTGAGCCCCACCGCCCACGTCCACCGCACGGCCTCGCGCACGAGGCCGTGCCGCTCAGGACGCGGAGGGTCGCCGCCCCCGAGCAGGCGCGCCCACAGCCCGTAGAGCCATCCTGCGCTCACCCGCGCCCCGCGCCCTGCGAGGTCCGCCCGGGCTTCGGGTCCCAGCCCCGCCACTCCGCGGAAGTCGGCGCCGCGCACGTCGGCTCCCTCCAGCGTCACGCCGCCGAGCCACGCCCCGCGCAGCACCGCGCAGCGCAGGTCCGCGCCCGTCAGATCCACGCCCTCGAGCACCGCGTGACTGAAGTCGCAGGCGTCGAGGCGCGCGCCCCGCAGGGACACCCCCTTCAGACGGCCGGCGCTGAAGTCGCAGAGCGCACACACCGCTCCATCCAGGACGCAGTCCTCGAGCCTCGCGCGGTGCAGGCTCACCAAGGCGAGCCGCGCCTCCGGCAGCGACCATCCGCGCAGCGTCGCCTCGTCGGCGTCCAGGACCTGCCAGGTCACGCCAGTCCCAGCGAACCCAGTCAGCGTCGCCCGGCGCGCCGACCACCGGGACAGGGAGGCGCCGTCGAGCGTGCGCCCGTCCACCACCGCGCCGTCCGCGCCGACATCGTCCAGCGCGGAGCGCGGGTCGCCCGCCGCCGCCTTCACCTGTCGCTGGATCTGGAGCGCACCCCGCTCGCTGCGCAGGAAGGGCGCGAACCGGGACACGTCGTAGAGGATGCGCCGCACGGCGTCACTCTACCCGGCACCAGCCCGACGCCGTCGCCGCCGCCACCCGCGCTCACCGCGCTCCGAGGAACTCCGCCAGCGCCTCGCTGAACCCACCGGGCGCCTCCCACGGGGCGAAGTGCCCCGCTTCGAGCAAGCGCAGCCGTCCTCCGGTCGTCGCCGCCACCCGCCGCCCCACCGGGATCGGCGGATACCACGGGTCCTGCCGGCCCCAGGCACACAGCACCGGCCGGTCCCGCAACGTCGCCGCGAGCCCCACCGGCGGCCGCATGGCCCAGGCGATGCGGCGCATGCGCTCGGCCCAGCCCTCCCCATGGTCCGCGAACGCCTCGATGAGCGCCTCGCGATGCTCCGGCAGGCACCCGCGCCGCAGGAACGTCCGCCCCGCGTACCGGTGATAGAAGGCGCGGTTCAGGAAGGGCCACGCGGTCACCCGGATGAGGGACCAGTACGCCCCCAGCGCCGTCCCCGACAGCACCACTCGCTGGCCGGGCCGCGCGAGCATCGCCGCGAGCACCCCGCCCATGTCGTGGCCCATGAGGACCTCGGCGTCGTCGATGGGTGCGCGGAATCGCAGCTCCTCAGCTGCCCACTCCAGGGAGAAGTCGTCCGGTGTGCCGTCGACGCCGAGTCCCGGCACCCACGGGCGGCGGAGCTCCCAGCCCCGCGGCACCTCCACCCTCTCCCACAGGCGTGGGCCCGTAGGCAGGCCGTGCAGGGCGACGATCAGGGCCATCGACCGGCTCTCAGTCCACGACCTCCACCTCGTCGCGCGAGACGGTCTTGAGGATCTCCTTCAGCTTCTCGGACATGTACGGGTCCTCCTCGTACACGCGCTTGAGCTGCTGGCAGAGGTCCTTCGCCCGGCGGAAGGCGGAGACGAGGTCGCCGGAGATGTCCGTCGCCGAGTCGATGCCGAGCAGCATCTCCTGGAGGCTCTCGCCGCGGAACCAGGCCGTCCCGAAGGCGATCATCTCCGGGGTGAAGGTCACCTGCTGGCCGATGGCGTACTCGGTGTTCCGCACGGCCTCGCCGAAGCGGATCTTGCGCAGCTCCTTCGCGAGCGCGCCCTGTTCGCCCCGCGGACGCACCCGGATGTTCACCGCGCGGCTGAACGAGTTGCAGAGTACGCACACAGCACCGAAGATCATCTCCGGGTCGCGATCGTCGAGGATGCCGCTGATCACGAGCTCCGTGGAGAAGATCTCCTCGATCTGGAGGTGCCGAAGCACCTTCGCGCCGGCGTTGAATCCAAGGTCCTCGTCGAGGTAGCCGATCTCCTGGAGGATCCCGACCTTCTCCATGAAGTCGTTCCACACCTTGTCGCCCGACTTGCGCGTCCGACGAGCCAGCTTGCGGTACTTCTTCGCCCGGGCCATGAGCGAGCGCGGCGGCGGTCCCGCCGACTCGTCCCGGGGGTCCCACCCGGACTTCGCCAGCGAGTCCGCGATGGCGTCGATGCGCTCCTGCTCCCGCCGCGCCACCTGCCGGTAGCTGAACGTGAGGAAGCTCTTGTCGATGATGTCGCGGATCTGGTCCAGGTCCTGGCCGTGTCGGTCGAGCAGGTTCACCACCGAGTTGAAGGACAGGTTGAACGCCGACCGGACCTTCTCGTGGGAACCCTGGATGTAGGCGTCGATGGCCTCCTTGTCCCGCTCGTAGTCCCAGAACTCCTCCAGGATCACGACGTAGCCCACGTCGTCGATCCCCCGGCGCCCGGCGCGCCCCGCCTTCTGCATGAACTGGCGCACCGTCAGGGGCACCACCGTCCGGCCGTTGTACTTGCGCAGCTGCTGGAAGCAGGTCGTCCGCGCCGGCAGGTTGATGCCGAGCGCGAACGTTGACGTGCAGTAGTTCACCTTGATGAGCCGCCGCTCGTAGAGCTCCTCCACGAACGCCTTGAGGCCCACGTGCAGCCCGGCGTGATGGCAGGCGATGCCCTTGAGGTACATCTTCTCCTGCTCGGTGGTCATCACCTTCTCGAACTGGGCGTCGAAGGAGTCCACCGCTTCCTTGATCTGCTTCTTCTCCTCGTCCGTCGTGAACCCCTCGTCGGGGCACTTGCGCGCCAGCTCCCGGGAGAACTGCTCGCACATCTTCCGCGAGAACGCGAAGTAGAGAATCGGCTGGAAGTCGGGGCCCAGCATCTTGATGAGGTCGACGTGCTTCGTCTCCCGCTGGCCGGGGATCCGCATCTGGCCGCCGCCCTTGCGCCGCCGCCGGCGCCGGTTGCGTCCGCCTCCCCGCTCCTCGTCCTTGCGCTTCTTCTCCTCGGCCGCCGCCTTCTTGGCGATCTGGAGCCACCGCTGGTGCAGGTATCCGTAGCGGTCCACGTCGCAGATGCCCGCGTCGCGGTTCGCGAGATAGACGCTCAGGGGCACGTGGCGGGTGTCCTCGATGACGACCGGGACCTCCTCGTCACGGACGTAGGCGAGCCACTCGCTGAACTCGTGGATGTTCGCCAGGGTCGCCGAGAGGCCGAGGATCTTCACGCGCGAGGGAAGGTAGATGAGGACCTCCTCCCACACGGTCCCTCGCTCGATGTCGTCGAGGAAGTGGATCTCGTCGATGATCACGTGGCTGAGGTGGGGCAGCTCCTCGCCGGCGAGGAGCATGTTCCGGAGGATCTCCGTCGTCATGATCCGCAACTGCCCGTCGCGGTTGATGACGTTGTCCCCGGTCACCAGCCCCACGCGGTCGTAGCCGTACAGGCGGGTGTAGTCCCGGTACTTCTGGTTGCTGAGCGCCTTGATGGGGGCCGTGTAGATGACCTCCTTGTTCTCGCTCAGGGCTTTCTCGACGATGTAGTCGGCGATCAGGGTCTTGCCGGTGCCGGTCGGTGCGCTCACGAGCACCGATCGGTCAGCGTCCACATGTCGGATCGCCTCTTCCTGGAAACGGTCCAGGGTCAGGCCTTGGTATTCCACGTCGGCTCGCTTCTGCTGCGGCCGGTGGCGCGATGCCCCCCGGTGCCGCGGTCAATTCAGTGGGTCAACTCGACGCTCAGCTCCACCTCGTGACCGAGGTTGTCGAGCAGGTACGTCTTCAGCTTCTTCTTCAGCTTCGCTTCGATCTGGCGGGCCCGCTCGCGGGTGACGCCGAACTGGTCGCCGATCTCCTGCAGGGTCAGCGGATCCTCGGACATGAGCCTATCGAACCAGATCACCTTCTCGCGCTCGTTCGTGATGGTGTCCCCGAAGCGCCGCATCGCGCCGGACACCATCTGCAACATCTCAGCGTCCTCGACCTCCCGATCGGGCAGGTCGCCCTCGGCCGCGAATGTCTCGCCCAGGCTGCGGCTGTCTTCGCCGCCGATGGGGGCATCGAGCGAGGCGTCCGGCGAGGCCAGGCGCTGCTTCATCTCGATGACGTCCTTCACGTCGACGTCGAGGCTCTCGGCGATCTTCTGGGGGGTGGGGTCGAACCCCAGGTCGCGCAGCCGCTTCGTCTCCTTCGTGAGGTTGTAGAAGAGCTTCCGCTTCGCCTGCGTCGTGCCGACCTTCACCATCCGGTGGTTCGCCAGCAGGAAGTACATGATGTAGGCCTGGATCCAGTAGCGGGCGTAGGTGCTGAGCCGCACGCCCCGGTACGGGTCGAACTTCTGCACCGCCTTCATCAGGCCGATGTTCCCCTCCTGGATCAGGTCGAGGACGTTCTTGTAGAAGCGCCGGTACTTGAAGGCGATCTTCGCCACGAGGCGCAGGTTCGACGTCACCAGCCGGTACGCCGCCGTCTCATCCCCCTCGTCCTGGAACTGCTTCGCCAGTGCCTTCTCCTGCTCGGGGGTGAGCAGGGGGTACATGGACACCTCGGCCATGTAGGCCCGCAGCGGGTCCTGGGCCGCGAGCGACGAGGCGCCGACCCGGGCCGGAAGCTGGGGATCCCCCGGGGCCGGCAGAAGATCGATGATCTTCGGGTCCGCCGAGCCCAGATCCTTCGTGGCGGCGGCCGCAGCCTCCGCCCCGCCCTCGTCCTCCTCGTCGTCCTGTTCGGCGGCGAGTACCTCGGGCGTGATGATCTCGGGGGTGACGCTCTCTTCCGTCATCGGGCCACCGCCAGGTCCGCATGGAACGTCTCACCCCGGAGCTCCGCGGAGATCGCCGCCGCGCCGCCCGTCATGTCCCAGCCGGACGCGGGCACCTGCATCATCGAGGTCGCCAGCACCTCGTCCATCACGAGCGACAAGTGCTTCTCCACCGCCGCCGCCACGCTCGGGCCGCCGCTCCACCGCACCGAGATGCGGTCGTCGTAGGCGAGGTCCCGGTCCTTGCGCAGACCCTGGATCCGGTTGATGACCTCACGCGCGAGGCCCTCGGCAGCGAGCTCCTCGGTGATCTCCGTCTCCAGCGCCACGAGCACGAAGTCGTCGAACGCCGACGTCGTGCCCTCCTTCTGCTGGATGCGCACCTCGAGGTCGTCGGGGCCGAGCTCGATGGCTTCGCCGTCCGACGGCATGACCACCGCCTTGCCGTCGGCCTCGAGCGCCGCGAGCAGGTCCGTCGGCGAGGACTGACCCACCGCCTGGGCGCACAGCTTCATGCGCTTGCCGAGCCTCTTGCCGAGCACCCGGAAGTTGGGCTTCACCGTGTAGTTCACGTAGGCGCCGCGGTCCTCGGCGAACTGGAGCTCCTTCACGTTGAGCTCGTCGCGGACGATGGCCGCCGTGCCCTCGTGGACGAGGTGGCGCAGCAGGTCGTCGTCCACGCTGACGATGGTCGCCGCCGCGAGCGGCTGGCGGACCCCGATCCCGGCCTCCTGCCGGGCCGCGTGGCCCAGCGTCACCACCTGCCGGGCCGCCGCCTGCCGATCGAGGACCCGACCGTCGACGATGCTCGCGTCCGCCTCGGGCCAGGAGGTGAGGTGCACCGACAGGGGCGCGCTCTCGTCGAACCCGCGCACCAGGTCCTGGTGCATGCGCTCGGCGAGGAACGGCATGAACGGCGCGAGCAGCCGCGACAGCGTCGTCAGCACCTCGTACAGCGTGTGGTGGGCCGCGAACTTGTCCGCGTCGCCCGCCGCCTTCCAGAACCGGCGCCGCGACCGGCGGATGTACCAGTTGGTCAGCGACTCGACGAAGGACTCGAGCGCCCCCGCCGCCGTGTTGAGCCGGTTCGTCTCCAGCGCCTCGGTGACCTCGGTGACGGTCCCCTGGAGCAGCGACAGGACCCACCGGTCCAGATCGGCGCGGTCCGCCACGTCCGGCCGGGGCGTCGCCCCCTCTCCCGTGGGCACGAACCCGTCGATGCCGGCGTAGATCGAGAAGAACTGCCACGCGTTGAGCAGCGGGATCGCGAACGACTTGAGGCTGTCCCGCACCATGTTCGGCCCGAAGCGGGACGGCAAGGTGGGGTTGCCGCGATAGAAGAACCAGCGGAAGGCGTCGGCGCCGAACTGGTCGATGATCGGACCTGGCGCGACGACGTTGCCGATGCTCTTGCTCATCTTGCGGCCGTCCTCGTCGAGGACGTGCCCGAGGACGATGACGCTCTTGTACGCAGGTCGCTTCTTCAGGAACGTGGCGATCACGTGCAGCGTGTAGAACCAGCCGCGCGTCTGGTCGACCGCCTCGCTGATGAAGTCGGCAGGGAAGGCATCCCCGCTGTCGATGCGCGCCGCCATCTCCTCGTTGAAGGGGTAGTGGTGCTGGGCGAAGGGCATCGAGCCGGCGTCGAACCAGCAGTCGATGACCTCGACGACGCGATGCATCGGCCCGCTGCACGCGGCGCAGGCGAAGCTCATCTCGTCCACGTAGGGGCGGTGGGGGTTCCACTGGTCCCGGTCGTAGGGGTCGTCCGGGAGCTCCCGGCCGGCGCGCTCGAAGAGCGACGCGTAGCTGCCGAAGCACTCCTTCGTCCCGCACTCGGTGCACCGCCAGATGGGCAGGGGCGTGCCCCAGTAGCGCTTGCGGGACAGCGCCCAGTCCACGACGCCGTCCAGCCACTTGCCGAAGCGGCCGTCCTTGATGTGGGCGGGGTTCCACTCGACGGTCTGGTTGCCGGCGATGAGCTCGTCCTTCATCGCCGTCGTGCGCACGAACCACGACGACGTCGCGAAGTAGTAGAGCGGCGTCTTGTGGCGCCAGCAGTGGGGGTAAGGGTGCTCGTACTTCGTGGAGAAGACGAGCTGGCCGCGGTCCTTGAGGTCCCGCGTGACGATGGGGTCCGCGTCCTTGAACCACAGGCCCGCGAGGTCGCCGGCGTGGTCCTTGAACTTCCCGTCCAGCTTCATCGCGCAGTAGAGATCGAGGTCGTACAGCTTGCCGACGCGGTGGTCGTCCTCACCGAAGGCGGGGGCCACGTGGACGATGCCCGTCCCCGAGTCGAGGGTGACGTAGGGGTCCGCGGTGATCTGCCAGTTGCGGCCTCGGTCCTGCTCGGCGTCGGTGCCGGTCCCCGTGAAGCCGAAGAGCGGCTCGTACTGCAGACCCTCCAGCTCCTTGCCTTCGAAGGTGGCCAGCGCCGTCGCCGCGGACAGGTCGTGCGTCTCCTTGCCGACCCGCTCGAGGACCGGCGCGGCGAGGTCGGCCGCGATGAGATACCGGCGGCCCGGGTGCGCCTTGCTCTCGACGAGCTTGTAGGTGAACTCCGGGTGCACGCAGGAGGCCATGTTCGACGGGAGCGTCCAGGGAGTGGTGGTCCACGCGGCGATGTAGACGCCGTCGAAGCCCACGACGCCGCGCTTCTGGCCGTCGAGCACGCGGAAGCCGACGGTGACGGAGGGATCCGCCACGTCCTCATAGGCCTGGGCGACCTCGTGGGAGCTGTGCGTCGTGCCGCACAGCGGGCAATACGGGAGGACCTTGTGCCCCTCGTAGAGCATGTCCTCTTCGAACATGCGGTTGAGGATCCACCAGACGCTCTCCACGTACGTGTTCAGGAACGTGAAGTAGGCGTTGTCGTAGTCGAGCCAGAAGCCGAGGCGCTCGGACGCCCGCACCCACTCGCGCTCGTAGCGGCGCACGGACTGGAAGCACTTCTCGTTGAAGGGCTCGATGCCGTACTCCTCGACGGCGTTCTTGTCTGTGAAGCCGAGCTCCTTCTCGATGGAGATCTCGACGGGCAGGCCGTGGGTGTCCCAGCCTGCCTTCCGGTCGACGCGGTAACCCCGCATCGTGCGGAAGCGGGGGACCACGTCCTTGATGGCGCGGGTCAGGGCATGCCCCACGTGGGGGACGTTGTTCGCGGTCGGCGGACCCTCGAAGAACACGAAGGAGCCGTTGGGCGCCTCCTTGGTCAGCGTCTTCGCGAAGACGTCGTTGTCCTGCCAGAACTGGAGGATCTGCTCCTCGGCAGCGGGCAGGCCGGAGGCGGAGGGGGGCGCGGGATGTCGGTCGTTGGGGGCGGTCACGAGGTCTCTCCGGGGCCGGGGAACGTATGTCCGCGGCGGCGGAAGGCAAGGAGGGCGGAGCGCGGACCCTCCGGACGGAGGGGGTCACGCGGCTCGAATCGGGTCAGAAGAGTCCGGCCTGGAGCTTCGGCTCTTCGGGGGCGGGGGCGGAGGTCTCACGCGGGGCGTTCGGGTCCACCCCCTTGGCAATGGCACGCGCCATGCGGCGCCGCTCCCTCTCTTCGTCCTGGGCCGTCTTCCACTCGTGCTGCTCTGACAGGAGCGTGCCGAGGTTGACGGGCACCTTGTCGGCGAGGCGCAGAACCACGCGGCCGCAGGCCTCGGCGTCGTCCTCGGCCCGGTGGGCGTTCTCCAGCGGGACCCCGAAGCGCTCGCAGATGGCGCCGAGGTTGTGCCGGTCGTCCGACGGCATCAGGCGGCGCGCCCAGACGAGCGGGTCGAGGATCGGCACGCTCGGGAGCGTGAGCCCGGCCCGGCCGAGCTCGGCGGCGAGGAAGCCCCAGTCGAACTCCGCGTTCCAGGCCACGAACAGGCGGTCACGCAGGCGGCCGTAGACCTCCCACTTGATGTCGGCGAAGGAGGGCTGATCGGCGACCATCGCATCGGTGATGCCGGTGATCTTGCTGCTGTCCTCGGGGATCGGGACGCCGGGATTCACGAGGCTGCCCCAGCGCTCGGCGATCTGGCCGCGCTCGAAGCGCACGATCCCGACCTCGGTGACGCGGCAGGTGTCCTTGTCGAAGCCGGTGGTCTCCACGTCCACGGAGACGAAGGACATCTCGCGCCAGGGGGCGCCCTTGTCGAAGCTCAGCATGATGCGGCATCTACCATGCGAGCCGCCGACCCACAACGGAGGAAGGCTTCATGCGCGCAGATGAACCGACAAGGGTGACCGTGAACGGCTCGGGGCTGGATGTCTCCGTGCTCGTGTGGGACGGGGACGGGGGGGCCGCCTCATCCGAGCGCGCGGTCGACACCCTCCTGCTGGTGCACGGCTACCTCGACTGCGGCGGGACCTTCGCGCCGTTCGTGCGGGAGCTGCCTGCCGGGCTTCGCGTCCTCGCCGTGGACATGCGCGGGCATGGGGCCTCGGCCGGGGTGCATCGGGGGAGCTGGTACCACTTCGAGGAGTACGTGCGGGACGTGCGCGCCGTGGTGGACGCCTTGGCACAGGGTCGCCTCGGGGTGCTCGGACACTCGATGGGCGGCGCCATCTCCTCGCTGTTCGCGGGGACGTGGCCGGAGGAGGTCGCCCGGCTCGTGATCGTCGAGGGGTTCGGCCCTCCGGCCGAGGAGTTCTCGAGCGGTCCGGCCCGGATGAAGCGGTGGGTGCGGGAGCTGGCGAACGGGCCGACGGCGTCGCGGACCTTCGGGTCGATGGAGGAGGTGTCGTCGCGGTTGCAGCGGCAGAACCCCGGCCTCACCCCGGAGAGGGCGACGGAGCTGGCGGGTTGGCTGGCCGTCGAGGACGAGGGCGCGGTGCGCTGGCGTCACGACGTCTGGCACCGGGCGCGGTCGCCGCAGATCTACCGGCCGGCGCGGTACGCCCCGTTCCTCGAGGCCGTGACCTGCCCGGCCCTCACCGTGAGCGGGGGGCGGTCCTGGTACCGCTGGGAGGACCTCGAGGAGCGGCAGAACCGCCTGCGGGATCGGCGGCACGTGCACTTCGAGGACTGCGGACACATGGTCCACTACGAGCGTCCGGCGGAGCTCGCCGCGGAGGTCGCGAGACACCTGGGACTCGGGGAGGCTCCGGGGGAGGGTTCCGCAGCGGCCACGTGAAACCCTCGTGAAACCGGTGGGTTCGGCCGAAAAGACAAAACCCGCTTGCCAACCCGGGGACCCGGTGGCAGGTTGCCCGCCCCATGAGAAACGCGATGTCCGCTCCTGCAAGCACTCCCCACAACCCAGTTGACCTCGACGCCGGCGCGGCCACGCCCGCCGCGGAGCTCCCCGACATCGTCGCGGAGGAGGTCGGATTCCTCGCCGATACGCGCAAGCGCCTCGCCCGGAAGCCTCCCGAGGCGGAGCTGGACATCGACTCCATCGTCCGAGAGATGGCGCGGCTGCGGGATGAGATCCCCCAGGCCCAGACGGATGAGCGCCCCTCGCTGCTGATGCAGTACGAGCGCCTCGGTCACCTCATCGAGCAGGCGGGCAAGTCCAACGAGGACGGCGGCGGTGTCGACGCCGACCGCCCCTACTTCGCCCACATGGAGCTCGAGGAGAACGGCAAGAGCCGCCATGTCTTCCTCGGCAACGCGACCCGGCTGGACAACGGCCTGCGCATCGTCGACTGGCGCCACGCGCCGGTGAGCGCGCTCTTCTACCGCCACTCCGAGGGCGACGAGTACGAGGAGTACTTCGGCGACCGCCTCAAGGAGGGGACCATCGTCTCCCGCCGCACGCTGGCGGTGCACGGTGGCCAGCTCAAGCGGGTCCAGTGCCCCGACGGCACCTGGTTCTGCGACGCGAACGGCGAGTGGGTCGACCTGACGGATTCGGCCCCGAAGCTCGAGGGCGGCGGCGGCGAGGTCCTCCGCTTCTACAACGGCGGCGACGAGGCCGCGGGCCGCACCATCGGCAGCCGTCAGGCGTACCGGGTGGACAAGCACCTGCCGGAGATCAGCGCGCTGATCGACCCCGAGCAGTTCAAGATCATCACCGAGGGCGAGTCCCAGCTGGTGGTCATCCGCGGCGTCGCCGGCTCCGGCAAGACGACCGTGGCGCTGCACCGCCTCGCCTACCTCAACTACCTCGACGGTCGCCGGTTCCGGAAGGACCGCATGATGGTGGTGGTGTGGAGCAAGGCCATGCGGGCCTTCATCTCCCGCCTGCTGGACAACCTCGGCGTGGGTGGCGTGCCCGTCCGCACCTTCGGCGAGTGGGCGCACAACATCCTGTCGCGCCACTTCCAGTTCCTGCCCGGCGAGCGGAGCGACGACACGCCCGCCATCGTCACCCGCATGAAGCTGCACCCGGCGATGCTCAAGGTCATCGAGACCTACGTGCGCCGCAGCAAGGGCCACAAGGACCCGCGCCAGGTCATCGACGACTGGATGTCGATCATGACCGACCGCGCGCGCCTCAAGCGCGGCTTCAACAAGCACGCCCCGGGCGTGTTCACCGACGAGGACTACGACCGCTTCGTGTCGTGGACCGCGCGCCAGGTGGACCTGCTCATGGAGTGGCTGAACCCCGACACGTCCGAGCCGGACGACCCGGAGGAGCAGGACGACGTGCACACGGAGACGTTCCTCGACGACGAGGACGATCCGCTGCTGCTCCGCCTGTACCAGCTGCGTGTCGGCCCGCTGTCGATCCGTCGCGGCCGCCCGCTCCGCTACACCCACCTGGTGATCGACGAGGTCCAGGACCTGTCGCCGCTGGAGGTGCGTGTGCTCATGGACTGCACGTCCAAGGAGCGCTCCCTGACGCTGGCGGGGGACACCCAGCAGCACGTGCTCCAGGAGGCCGGCTTCACCAACTGGGAGGAGTTCTTCGGCCACCTCGGCGTGAAGGGCACCGCGGTGAACACGCTGAAGGTGTCCTACCGGTCCACGCAGCCCATCGTCGACTTCGCCCTGCGGGTCCTCGGGCCGCTGGCCGAGGACGACGAGCCACCCCGCGGGTCCCGCGACGGCGCGCCGGTCGAGGTGTTCAGCTTCGGCGACCACGGCGAGGCCCTCGTGTTCCTCGTGGACGCGCTGCGTGACCTGGAGGCCAACGAGCCGAAGGCGTCGGTGGCGCTGCTCGCCCGGACCCCGCGCATCGCGGATGCGTACTACGAGGGTCTGGAGAAGGCCGGGCTCGACAAGCTGAGCCGGGTCGCGAACCAGGACTTCAGCTTCTCCGCCGGCATCGAGGTCACGGACATCCAGCAGGCCAAGGGCCTCGAGTTCGACTACGTGATCCTGCTCGACGTGTCCTCGGGCACGTGGCCGGCGACCCCGGCCGCCCGCCGCCAGATGCACGTGGGCGCCACCCGCGCCGCGCACCAGCTCTGGGTCACGGCCGTCGGCGAGCCCTCGCCCATCGTCCTGGAAGCGATGAGCAGCTAGACCCTTCCCGGTTTCCCGCCTTCCCGGTTCCCCCGGGACAGGTGGGGAAACAGGGAGCGCAGGGCCTACCCCAGGTAGTCCAGCAGCAACCGCAGCGCCTCGAGATCGTGGATCTCCCCCTCGAACTCGGGGATCTCCACGTACGGCAGGCCCGGTCCGCAGTGGTCCCGCAGCGCGCCGATGTGGTGGTGGTCCACCTGGGACCAGCGCGCCCGGCGCCGATGCTCGGCCCACACCTCCTCGACTGCGGCGTCGTGGTCGGGAACCCCGGACCGCGGCCACCCCCCGTCCCACGGACTCGCCGGGACCTTGCCCACTCCTGCGGCCGGGCGGACGCGGTTGATGACGAAGCCCCGGAAGGGGATGCCGGCGTCGGCGAGGCGGTCGTGGAAGTACAGCCCCTCGCTCAGGGCGATGCGGTTGGGCGCGGCGACCATCAAGAACGCCGTCTGCTCGCTGCGCAGCAGCTTCATCACCTCACCGGCTCGGGAGCGCATCCCGTCCAGCAGGCCCGACATCGCCGTGATGAAGTCGGCGAGACCGCGGATGACATCGGCGCCCATGAAGCGCTCGAGGACCCCGAACATCGCCTCCCGGCCCCGCCCGAAGAGGCGCGCGCCCGCCGCGATGGGCGAGAAGCGCCCCCGCTTGCGGGGGATGAGCCAGCCGAGGATGCCCTCCTCGAGGACGGCCATGAGCCGGTCCGGGGCCTCGAGGAAGTCGAGGGCGTTGCGGGTGGGCGGCGTGTCGAGGACGACGAGGTCGTACTCCCCGGTGCCGTGCATCTCCAGCAGCCGCTCCATCGCCATGTACTCCTGAGAGCCCGACAGCGACTCGCTCGCCTTCTGGTAGTAGCTGTTGTTGAAGATGCGGTCCCGCTGCTCCTCGTCCTTGGCGAAGCGGCGGACGGTGTCGTCCCACGTGCCCTTCGCGTCGAGCATCATCGCGTGGAGCGAGCCCCCCTCCGCGACGGGCAGCCCGAGCGCCGAGAGATCGATGGGGGTGGCCCGGTTCAGGGTCCCGTCGACTCCGAGCGAGTCCGCGAGGCGCTTCGCCGGGTCGATCGTCATCACGAGGACGCGCCGGCCCGAGAGGGCGGCTGAGAGCGCGATCGCCGAGGACACCGTGGTCTTGCCGACCCCCCCGGTCCCGCACACCACGAGCACCTTGTGGTCACCGATGACGGCGCCGAGGCGCTGCGAGTCGGTCAGGTCGGTAGGCGCGCTCATGCCCATGCCCCCAGGACCTCGGCCAGCTGCGCCAGGGCGTCGCGGTCGAGGTCGCGCTTGCTCAGCAGGGGCAGCTCCAGCGTGGGCAGACCGAGCTCGTCCTTCAGGCGGGCGATGTGGCGCTCCGCGCGCTCCCGGTCCCGCAGCGAGCGCTCGGCGTCGCGGACGGCGTCGGCGGGCGCTCCGCCGAGGGTCAGCCCTTCCTCACGCACCGCCTCCCAACGGGCGGCGACGGCGGGGTCGTCGAACACCGGCGGCACGACGCCGTTCACCACGATGCCGAGGAGCTTCGCGCTGCCCTGCTCGCGGATCTCCCGCGCCGCCTGGATGGTCTCGCTGACGGGCATGTCCTCGGCCAGGGTCACCAGCAGCACGCCGGTGCGGTCCTCGTCGGCCATGAGGTCCTTGATCATCCGGGCGTTGTTGAAGAGCGGCCCCACCCGGGTGACGTCCATCATCGCCTGGGGCGAGCGCAGCAGGCTCAGGCCGTGGCCGGTGGCCGGCGAGTCGACGACGACGAGGTCGTACTTCTTCGGGCCCTCGGCGTCCGGCCCCACGCTCCCGTCGACCCGCTCCCACTCGAGGTCCATGACCTTGCCCACCGTGATCAGATCCGACAGCCCCATCACGGCGTTCATGAACGGCTCGACGAACCGGTTGCGGAAGACCATCTCGTAGACGAGGCGGAACTTGAGCGTGCGGACGAGGTACTCCTCGACGGCCGCGCCGGGCTCGATGGACAGGGCGTGCAGGTTCTCCGCGAGGCGCTTGCCCTCGTATCCGACCGGTTCCCGATCGAACAGCGCGGACATCGTCTCCGCGCCGGCGGCCTCGGCGATGATCGCCCTCCGCCCCTTCGACGCCGCCAGGAGGCCCAGACTCGCCGACACGACGGACTTGCCGACGCCGCCCTTCCCGAGGACGAAGACGACGCGTCGATCGAGGAGGTGGGGGGTCGACATCGAGCGGGGATGGATAGCACGCCGACCCTTGAGCTGGTGGGGCGTCTACGCCGGGAGCGTCTCCCCGAGCCAGGACTCCACGTGGGCTGCGACCTCCTCCCAGCCGTCCTGGCCGCAGATCCAGTGGGTGCGGCCGGGGAATTCGCGGAAGTCCGTGGGCGGCCCGTCGTAGAAGGTGTGGTTCTTCCGCACGAGGCTCGCGGGGATGATGTGGTCGAGCTCGCCCGCGATGAGGAGGAGCGGCGGGCGGTCGGCGCGCGGGTCGATCTTCGCGAGCGGCGACGCGCTGTCCCGCGCCACCTGGCCCGACTCGGGGACCGAGTACGTGCTCCAGACGCGCTCGAGCTCGGCGTCGTCGAGGGTGTGGGCGAAGGCGTAGGCGAACCACTTCTTCGACGGGACGAAGGGCTTGCCACGCTTCGTGAGGACGGGGACGTTGCTCCGCAGGAAGCTCCAGCTGAGCGCGCTCACCCCGGCGGGCGGCGCCGAGTCGATGGCCACCCCCGCGCGCCCCAGCCCCTCCTGGAGGAGCAGCTGGACGATCAGCCCGCCCATGGAGTGTCCGACGAGGATCGGTGGCTCGGGCAGGGCGGCGATCGCGGAGCGGTACACGTCGAGGACGTCGGCCAGGCCCAGGGTGGGCAGCGCCTCCGGCGGGCTCTGGCGCAGCTCGGACGGCGAGCCTTCGCGGTGAGGCCAGTCCGGGGCGTGCGTCGCGTGGCCCCGCGCCGAGAAGTACTCCTCCCAGCCGGCCCAGCTGGCGGAGGTCATGAACATTCCGTGGACGAAGAGGATGGGGGGACGGTCGGACATCGTGGGCTCCGGGGTTGCAGGTCCGAGGCAGGGCGCGCCCTGACCCACGAAGCATCGGCTCCCGCTAGGGTGTTGGCCGTGTCCGAACGGACAAAGAACGGTCCTGATTCGCCAGGAGAGCCATGCACGTCGACCTGCTGATCCTGCCCGGGGCATTCCAGACCCAGATCTCCATCACCATCGACGGCTTCGCGACGGCCAATCGGATCGTGAAGGAGCTCCAACCCGATGCCCCTCCGCCGCTGTCGTGGTCGGTGCTCACCCGGGACGGCCAGCCGGTCGCGGCGAGCAACGGCCAGCCGACCCAGCCCGACGGGGCGTGGACACACGCCAAGGGGGACATCGCCTTGCCGTTCGGGGTGGGGATGCCCGACGAGACCCTGGTCACCTGCGGGCGCGCGTCCCCCGACTACGGCTCCCTCACCGAGCTCCTCCGGGAGCGCCATGCCCAGGGAGCCCGTCTTGCCGGGAGCTGTGCGTCGACGTTCATGCTCGCGGAGACGGGGCTGCTGGACGGGGGGTGCGCGACGACCAGCTGGTGGTTGGGTCCGTTGTTCCGCCGCACGTTCCCGCAGGTGACCCTCAAGCCGGACGCGCTGCTGACCGAGCACAACCGGATCACCTGCGCAGGCGCCGCCCTCGCCCAGTTCGACCTCGTCCTCTACCTGATCACCCAGCAGGCCGGCGCGGAGCTCGCCCGCGTGTGCGCCCGCTACTTCGTGTTGGATGGGGGGCGACGGTCGCAGGCGCCGTACATCATCCCCGAGCACCTGGCCCGGCACGATCCCCTGGTGGCCGACGCCCAGGACTGGATCCGTGGACGCCTCGCCACCCCCTTCACGGTGGGGGATCTAGCGAAGCACGTCGGGTGCTCGCCTCGGACCCTCAACCGCCGCTTCGTCCAGGCCCTCGGCCAGTCCCCAGCCCGCTACATCCAGCGGTGCCGGGCGGAGGAGGCGGCGCGGCTGCTGCGCAGCACCGATGCCCCCGTGAGCGAGGTGGCGGCGAAGGTCGGGTACGCCGAGGAGGGGGCGCTGCGCAAGGCGTTCCGGCGCACGTTCCAGAGCAGCCCGCTCACCTATCGCCAGCGCCACCGGCCCGTGCGCTGAGGGGCGAGCCGCGGAGGTGGGTCGTGACGGGCCTCGTCGTCTGGCCGGCTCCGACGCTTGACCTCGGATCGCCCGTATCTATATAGAGCGCGCTTCGCGGAGGAACCGATGCCCATCTACGAGTACGCGTGCCCGTCCTGCGGCCACGACTTCGAGACCATCCACAAGGTGAGCGACCCCGCGCCGCCGTGTCCGAAGTGCGGCAAGGGCGTGGAGAAGAAGATCTCCCTGGCGGCCTTCCACCTCAAGGGAGGCGGTTGGTACTCGGACGCGTACGCGGGCAAGGACAACAAGAAGCCGGGCGCGTCGTCGAGCAGCTCCAGTGACAGCGCGAGCACCTCCTCATCGAGCTCGTCGGACAGCACCAGCTCCAGCTCGTCGAGCAGCTCGAGCGATGGCTCCAGCTCTTCGTCATCCTCCTCTTCCTCTGCGTCCGCCGCCGAGTAGTCTGAGCGCTCTGCCGGCCCCGTCGGCTCCACCCCCCACGATCGACGCCCGTCGGCCCCGGAGCGCCCCGTGATCCTCGATGGAAAGGCGCTCGCCGAGCGCATCAAGACCGCCCTCACCGAAGAGACCGCGGAGTTCACCGCCGAGTCCGGCGTCACCCCATGCCTCGCCACCGTGCTCGTGGGTGAGGACCCGGCCTCGGCCGTGTACGTGCGGAGCAAGCGCCGCTCCTGCGCAAAGATCGGCTTCGAGAGTCGGCACCACCACCTGCCGGCCGAGACGTCCCAGGCGGACCTCGTCCAGCTCGTCGAGGACCTGAACAGCGACGCCAGCGTCCACGGCATCCTCGTCCAGCTCCCGCTCCCCTCCCAGATGGACAGCGACGCCGTCATCGACGCCATCGCGCTCCACAAGGACGTGGACGGCTTCCACCCCCGCAGCGTCGGCCACCTCGCCCTCAAGAAGGAGGGCTTCGTGTCCTGCACCCCTGCGGGGATCATGCGTCTCCTCGAGGAGTCGGGGATCGACCCGTCCGGCAAACGCGCCGTCGTCGTGGGGCGCTCGGCGATCGTGGGTCTCCCCGCGGCGCTGCTCCTGACCCATGCGAACGCCACGGTCACCGTCTGCCACTCGCGCACCGCCCGGGAGGACCTCCAGGCGGCGGTGGAGGGCGCGGACATCGTCGTCGCCGCGGTCGGTCGGCCCCACTTCCTGCCCGGCGCCTGGATCAAGCCGGGCGCAGTGGTCATCGACGTGGGCATCAACCGCATCCCCGATCCCGACCGTCCCCGCGGACGCCTCGTCGGCGACGTGGAGTTCGAGACCGCGCAGGAGCGGGCCGGCTGGATCACCCCCGTCCCCGGGGGCGTCGGCCCCATGACGATCGCGATGCTGATGAGCAACACCCTGCTGGCAGCGAAGCGCGCCGTTCGGTAGGTTCACGCCGCCCACCCCGGGCAGTCCCGGAGCAGCCATGGCCGCCCCCGATCTCGACTCGCTGAGCAAGACCCCCTTCTTCGACCGCCACGTGGAGGCGGGCGCCCGCATCGTCGACTTCGGCGGCTGGGCCATGCCCGTCCAGTACGAGGGCATCCTCGCCGAGCACCACCGGGTGCGCACCGGCGTCGGCCTCTTTGACGTGTCCCACATGGGCGAGTTCTTCGTCGAGGGCGCGGGCGCCGAGGCGTTCCTGCAGCGCATGACGACGAACGACGTCACCGCGCTCGCGGACGGCCAGGCGCAGTACACGGTGGCCCTGTACGAGCACGGCGGCATCGTCGACGACCTGCTCATCTATCGGCGGGGTGAGGGTCGCTACCTCGTGTGCGTGAACGCCGCGTGCATCGACAAGGACTGGGACTGGTTCAGCTCCCACCACGACGAGGCGGCGGACGGCTGCACGCTCGAGAACGCGTCGACGTCGTGGGCCCAGCTGGCGATCCAGGGGCGGCACGCCGAGGCGCTGCTCCAGAAGCTGACGGACGCGGATCTCTCCGCCGTGGCCTACTACCGGTTCACCGAGGACGTGCTGGCCGGGGTCGACTGCATCATCGCGCGCACCGGCTACACGGGCGAAGACGGCTTCGAGCTCTTCTTCGACGCGTCCCACGCGGATGCCATGTGGGCGGCGGTCTTCGGCGCGGGCGAGGAGTTCGACCTGCAGCCCATCGGGCTTGGCGCCCGGGACACGCTGCGCCTGGAGAGCAAGTACTGCCTCTACGGCAACGACATCACGGACGAGACGACGCCCCTCGAGGGCCGCCTCACCTGGATCGTGAAGCTCGACGCGAGCGACTTCATCGGCAAGGAGGCCCTGCTCACCCAGAAGGAGCAGGGCGTTCCGCGCCGGCTCGTCGGGTTCGAGCTGCAGGGGCGGGGCATCGCGCGCCACGGCTACCCGGTCCTGCTGGACGGCGAGGTAGTGGGCGAGGTGACGTCGGGCGCCCACTCGCCGTCGCTGAGCAAGGCGATCGGGCTCTGCTACCTGCCGAAGGGGTCGACGAAGGTCGGCACAGAGTTCGCCATCCAGATCCGCAAGAAGACCGTCCCCGCCGTCGTCGTGAAGACGCCGTTCTACAAGCGCGACTACTAGCGCCCGCTGCTGCATCCGAGGAGGAGCCCGATGTCCCAGATCCCCGCTGACCTGCTGTACACCTCCGACCACGAGTGGGTCCGCGTCGCTGACGGCGTGGCCACGGTGGGCATCACCCACCATGCCCAGGACCAGCTCGGCGACATCGTCTTCTGCGGCGACGCGCCGGACGAGGGCGACAAGGTGGAGAAGGGCGACGTTGTCGCGGTCGTGGAGTCCGTGAAGGCGAACAGCGACATCTACTCGCCGGTCGACGGCAAGATCGCCGCCGTGAACGAGGCCCTCGAGGAAGAGCCCGAGCTCGTGAACAGCTCGCCCTACGAGAACGGCTGGATCGTGAAGGTGAAGTTGAGCGACGACGACACGTCGGACCTGCTCAACGCCGAGCAGTACGAGGCCCTCGTCGAGAACGAGAGCTAGCCCCTGACGTCCGCGCGGCTCGCCGCGGGCGCGATCGTCGCGCTGCACTTCGCCCTGGCGTGGGTCTTCTGGACCGCGCAGGAGCTGCCGCGCGGCTTCCGAGACGAGTTCCTCTCCGTCGAGCTGGCGACGAACATCGTCTTCGCGGGCGACGTGCGCGCCCTGTTCCTCGGCGACTACTACCCCCCCCTCATGCGCCTTCCGGGCGTCGCGGCCCTGTGGGCCGGCGGCGGCTACCGGGCCATGTTGCTGGCGCAGGCACTCGTGTGGGCGCCGCTCCTGGGGCTCGGGACCTGGCTCGCCGCGCGCCGCGTGACGTCGGAGTGGGGGGCGACCTTCGCGGTGGCCCTCGTCTTCGCGGCGGCGGGAGTCGTGGACGCGATGCACCGCTTCGAAGGGAACCTGGGAGCGACGGCGGCGGCGGCGGGGTGCCTCGCGGCGTGGCTGTGGAGCGACGGTCTGCGGGACCGGCGGATGGTGGCCGTCCTCGGGGTCTGCCTGGCGCTGGGGCTCATGGTGGACCGGCTGGGCGCGCTGCCGGTGGTGGCCCTGCCGGTGGCGTGGACCGCCTGGCAGGGGCGAGCCGACCGCCAGCTGCGGCGCAACGTCGCCGGGCTCGCGGTCGGGCTGCTGGTGGCGGTGGGGTGGTGGTACGGCCTGTCGGCCCGCGGCTACCTCGCCGAGTGGGGCCCGCAGCTGCTGGCTGGGGAGGTCGGGGCGGACGGGCAGGAGCTCGAGGAGAGCCTGCATCCGCTGCTGTGGCTCGTGCACTACAAGCTCGTGATGCTCGACTCCCAGGTGGGGCTGATCGGCGGGCTGCTCTTCATCGCGAGCCTCGGGTGGGGGGTGACCCGGTGGGGCGACGAGCGTGTCCGCGCCGTGTTCCTGTGGGCGGCAGTGGGTCTCGCGGTGTTCACGCTGATCCCCAAGCGCCAGCCGTTCTACACGTTGCCGCTGCTGCCTGCGTTCGCGGTGCTCGCGGCGGCGATGGTGTGCGGCAACGGGGGGAGGGTCGGGATGGGCTCCCTCGGGGTTCCGGGGGCTCGCTGGCGGGCGGTCCTGGCCGGCGTGCTCGGGGTGGCGGTGACGGTGCCGGCGGTGGTGACTGCGCGGCCGGGCGAGGGGATGGCGGAGGGGGTCGGTGCGTGGCTCCTGGAGCACCGCTCGCCGCTGCCGGAGGAGTGGGTCGGTGAGCGCTTCCCGCTGGCGTCCCGGCCCGACGGGCGGACCATCGAGGTGCTGGCGCTGAACGAGGCCTTGCGGACAGCCGGGGTGGGGGAAGAGGCGTCCATCGCCATCCTGTGTGCGGACGGCATCGTCGACGAGAGCCAGCTCCTGTCGGCGTTCCGCATCGCCCGCCGGAGCGCGGACGTCCACGGCGTGGTGCTCTACCCGGGAGCGATCATCGAGCGGCCGGATGAGATCCAGGCGCTGATCGATCTGCGCCCGACGGTGGACGCCTGGCCCGACGACGCGGCGGTCATCGACGCCCACGAGCGCCGCTACGGCTGGGAGGACCGGCCGGAGCTGCTGGCGGCGATGCGCCGGATCGGTGAGGGGATGGAGCCGCTCACGGAGCCGAAGGCGGTCGGGGGCGGGCAGCTGAGGGTGTGGGTGCGGGAGTAGGGGGTCAGCCTCAGAACGTCCCCAGCACGACGACGCCCTCGCCCGTGGGGAGCACGCGGAGCCGGAGGGGGAGGCGTCCGTTTCGGCCGAACAGGGACCAGGATGCGTCGGGGGCGTGCGCCCAGACCGCGAGGGCGGCGCCGAGCTCGACGAGGGCGGAGATTCCGGCGACCAGCCCGTGGGTCCACTGCCCGACTGCGAGCATCGCCGTGGGGTGGACGAGCCGGCGGGGGTTCAGCGGTGCCACGCCGAGCGCCGGCTCGTACAGGACGAAGCCACCGGTGAGCTGGAGCGACGCGATGCCCGCGTCGATGCCAGAGAACGTCAACAGCGCCGCCCCGCGCCACAGGTACTCGTCGCGGCTGGTGCGCGTCTGGGACAGACCGCTGTACGCGGCCCCGGAGAACCCCACCCGGCTGAGGCCGACCAACGCGGAGAGCCCGCTCGCGGTGGCGGAGACCCGCAGCTCGGGGCGCAGGGCGTCGAGTCCGCCGTCGTCGTAGGCGAGCATGTTCGCGGCGTTCAGCCCTGTGGCGACGGGCCCAGCGATCTGGACCCCGTCCATCAGGCTCTGGAGGTAGACGTCGCCGAAGTCCTGGGCGGAGGCGGCCCGCGGCGTCATCCACGCCAGCGCCAGCACTCCCACGAACAGCCCGATCCGTCGCACGACGTCCACCCTACCCCCAGCGGCTCGGCCATCCCACGACTACCCTGCGCGCCCCCTGCTGCCCCGGAGTCGCCTGTGTCCCTGGTCGTCCACCACCTCGAAGACAGCCGCTCCCAGCGGGTCCTATGGATCCTCGAGGAGCTCGGTCTCCCCTACGAGATCAAGCACTACAAGCGCCACCCGCGGACGATGCTCGCCCCCCCGGAGCTCAAGCGGATCCATCCCCTGGGCAAGGCGCCGACCGTCACCCACGACGACCGCGTCCTCGTCGAGACCGGCGCCGTCCTGGAGTACCTGGTCGACCTCGCCGACGGCCGCTTCGGCCCACCCACCGAGGGCGACCGCCAGCGATGGCGCCAGTTCATGCACTACGCCGAGGGCTCGCTCATGCCGCCGCTCCTCACCATCCTCGTCATCAACAAGCTCGGGCCTCTCGGCTGGCCGGCCCGCAAGCCGCTGCAGGCCCTCTTCGCGCCCCACCTACGGTTCCTGAACGACGAGCTCGCCCAGCGCGACTGGATCGCCGGCGACGCCATCTCCGCTGCGGACGTGATGCTGAGCTTCCCCATGGAGGCCGCGGGCACGCGCACGGACATGAGCGGCTACCCGCACATCGCGGCCTGGCTGGCGCGGATCCACGCCCGCCCGGCCTATCAGCGTGCGCTGGAGAAGGGCGGGCCCTACGCGTACGTGAAGCCCTGACCCTCGCGGCTCGTCCGGCGGGAGCGCCCGCGCGCGCCTGTTAGGCTGCGGCCAGGGGGTTCTCCATGCGTCGCTTCCTTCTGCTCTCCGCGCTCCTCGTCCTCACCGCGTGCCCGTCCGCCGAGCCGGGCGACGACGACGACATCACCGCCCCCACCGGCGACGACGACGACACCGAGTCCTGGGCGTACACCGGTCGCGTCTACGACTGGTCCAGCGAGGACGGCATCGCCGGGATCGATGTGGGCGTCGGCGAGACCGTCGACACGACCGACAACACCGGCGCCTACTGGATCGACTCGCCCCTCGCGCCGCCCCAGCCCGTCGACTTCTACCTCGACGACCTCGAGGTCACGACGTACGCCGACTGCGAGCTCACCCACGACTACGGCATCTACACCGCGCCCGCGCGCGACGAGGGCGCCCGGGGCGGAGACGTGGACCTCACCATCACCCTGGACGGCTTCACCGACTCCGGCCCCGTGTCCGGCCAGCTCTGGTTCCAGGCGAGCGGGTACACGAGCCGCCGCACGTTCGGGCCCGTCGAGCCGGACGAGGACAGTGAGGGCAACTGGTCCTTCACCATCCAGGCCGACCCGGCCTCGTCGTGGGCGATCTCCGTGGCCGAGATCAGCGGCGCCGTGGTGGGGTGGGGGACGACGACGGGGGATGCCCTCGCTCCGCCCCTGACCGAGGCCACCGTGGCGCTGACCGCGGACGGGCTGGTCGAGTCGGCGTGGGACGGGGCCCCGGATCCCCGCATCGAGGCGATCGCGATCTGGCAGAACGCCCTGCTCCTCGACGACGGCTTCACCTGGCTCCAGCTGCCGCTGGTGGATGGCGCCCCTCCGGACCAGCAGCGGCCGCTGCAGATGGTGGCCGGGGGCGACTCCGCGCCGCTCTCCGTCGTCCTGCGCCGCAACGATCTGCCCGAGTGCGACTACAACCGCCAGAGCTTCGACGTCCCCCACAGCCCGACCGCGACCCTGCAGATCCCCGACCTCTTCGACGTCCTGTACGGCGTGAACCCCTACGGGGAGGAGCTGTCGTTCCGGCCCACCCTCGGCTGGGCGAACGTGCCCGACGACCCCGACGGCAGCATCTACGTCTCGCTGTACGTCTGGGGTCAGGACGGCGAGTCGATGTCGTGGACCATCCTGCCGCGGGCCGGCTGCGAGCTGGACCGGGCCACGTGGCCGAGCCAGCTGCCGCCCGCGCCGCCCTACGCCTGGGCGTGGGTCTCTGCCTGGTACTTCACCGAAGACCGGAGCACGTCCTGCTCGTGGTCGACGGAGTTCCCTGGCCTCTGAGGCTGGAGCCGTCGGGCCCGCGACGCCTCAGTCGCCGTACGCCTCCATCGGGACGCACGTGCAGAACAGGTTGCGGTCGCCGTAGGCGTTGTCCACCCGCCGCACGCTCGGCCAGAACTTGCGCTCGCGGACCCACGGCAGCGGCCACGCCGCCTGCTCGCGGGAGTACGCGTGGTCCCAGGCGTCGCCGGAGACGCTCTCCGCGGTGTGCGGAGCGTGCTTCAGGGCGTTGTCCTCGGCGTCGGCGCGGCCCTCTTCGATGGCGCGGATCTCCTCGCGGATGGCGATCATCGCCTCGCAGAAGCGGTCCAGCTCCTCGCGGCTCTCGCTCTCCGTGGGCTCGACCATCAGGGTGCCGGTGACGGGCCAGCTCATCGTCGGCGCGTGGAATCCGTAGTCCATGAGGCGCTTGGCGATGTCGTCCACGGTGATGCCCGCGCTCGCCTTGAAGCCCCGGCAGTCCATGATGAACTCGTGGGCGACGCGGCCGCCGCGGCCCGTGTAGACGACGTCGTAGTGGGCGGCGAGCTTCTTCGCCATGTAGTTCGCGTTGAGGATTGCCACCTGGCTCGCTCGGCGCAGACCCTCGGCACCCATCAGCCCGATGTACATCCAGCTGATGGGCAGGATGCTCGGCGAGCCGTACGGCGCCGCGGACACCGGACCCGTGTCCCCGCCGTGGTCGAGCCCCGTGACGGGGTGGCCCGGCAGGTGCGGGCGCAGGTGCTCCTTGGCGCAGATGGGCCCCATGCCGGGCCCGCCGCCGCCGTGGGGGATGCAGAAGGTCTTGTGCAGGTTCAGGTGGATGACGTCGGCGCCGTAGTCGCCGGGACGGCAGAGGCCCACCTGGGCGTTCATGTTCGCGCCGTCCACGTAGACCTGGCCGCCGTGGCGGTGCACCACGTCACAGATCTCCTGGATGGCCTCCTCGAACACCCCGTGCGTCGACGGGTAGGTCACCATCAGGGCGCCGAGCGCGTCGGCGTGCTGGGTGGCCTTCGCGCGCAGATCGTCCAGATCGATGTTGCCCTGGTCGTCGCAGGCGACCGCCACGACCTTGAACCCAGCGGTCACCGCGGACGCGGGGTTCGTTCCGTGAGCGGAGACGGGGATGAGGCAGACGTCGCGGCCGGTGTCCCCGTTGGCGAGGTGCCAGCCGCGGATGGCGAGCAGGCCTGCGTACTCCCCCTGGCTGCCGGCGTTGGGCTGGAGCGAGACGGCGGGCAGGCCGGTGATCTCGGCGAGCCAGGTCTCCAGCGACCGGAAGAGCCGCGAGTAGCCGACGGTCTGCTCGGCGGGTGCGAAGGGGTGCAACCCCCCGACCTCCGGCCAGGTCACCGGCACCATCTCGGATGTCCCGTTCAGCTTCATCGTGCAGGACCCGAGCGGGATCATGCTGTGGGCGAGGCTCAGGTCCCGGTTCTGGAGGCGCATCATGTAGCGCAGCATCTCGTGCTCGCTGCGATACGCGTGGAAGGTCGGGTGGGTCATGAAGTCCGAGGTGCGGGCCCACTTGCCGCGGAGCTCGAACGTGTGCCGGGTGCGCAGCTCGGCGACCCGCGGGGCAGCCCCCTTGGCAGGGTCCAGCGCGGCGAAGAGGGCCAGCAGGTCGTCGATGTCCTCGACGCCGACCGTCTCGTCCAGGGCGATGCCCACGGTCGAGCCGTCGATGGGGCGCAGGTTGATGCGGTGGGCGTTGGCAGCAGCGTGGACCCGGTCCGCGTCCACCCCGGTGACCGTGAGCGTGTCGAACCAGTCGTCGCTGCCCAGGTTGAAGCCGAGCTCGCGGAGGCCTGCGGCGAGCAGCCGGGTGAGGGCGTGCACCCGTCGCGCGATGCGCCGGAGGCCGTCCGGGCCGTGGTAGACGGCGTACATCCCGGCCATCACCGCGAGCAGGACCTGCGCCGTGCAGATGTTCGACGTCGCCTTGTCCCGGCGGATGTGCTGCTCGCGGGTCTGGAGCGCGAGGCGGTAGGCCGGCGAGCCGTCCGCGTCCTTGCTCACCCCGATGATGCGGCCCGGCATCTTGCGGGCGAGCTTGTCGTGGGTGGACATGAAGGCGGCGTGGGGGCCGCCAAAGCCCATCGGCACGCCGAAGCGCTGGCTGCTGCCGATGGCGATGTCCGCGCCCCACTCGCCCGGGGGCTTGAGCAGGGTCAGCGCGAGCAGGTCCGTGGCGGCGCACAGCAGCGCCTTGTGGTCGTGGCAGGCGTCCGCCAGGGCCGAGTAGTCGCCCAGCGCACCCCAGGTGTTCGGGTACTGCACGAGCACGCCGAACAGGTCCATCGACTCCCAGTCGATGTCGTCGACCTTGCCGACGTGCAGGTCGATGCCGAGGGGGATGGCGCGGGTGCGGACGACCGCGATGGTCTGGGGGTGGCAGTCGTCGGCCACGAAGAAGCCGCTCTTCTTGCCGCGCGCCACGTTCATCGCCATGGCCATCGCCTCGGCGGCGGCGGTGCCTTCGTCGAGGAGCGACGCGTTGGCGAGAGGGAGCCCCGTGAGGTCCGCCACCATCGTCTGGAAGTTGACCAGCGCCTCCATGCGGCCCTGGGCGATCTCCGCCTGGTACGGCGTGTACTGGGTGTACCAGCCCGGGTTCTCCAGGATGTTCCGCTGGATGACGCCGGGCACGACGGTGCCGTGGTAGCCCATGCCGATGTAGCTGCGGAACAGCTCGTTGCCGTCCATCCACTCCTTCAGCTGGGCGAGGAGCTGCTGCTCGGGCACGGGCGAGTCGAGGTTCAGGTCGCGCCCGAGGCGGATCGACGGCGGGATGGTCTCGTCCACGAGGGCGTCCAGGGACGGACTGCCGACGAAGTCGAGCATGGCGGCGATGTCGGAGTCGCGGGGGCCGAGGTGGCGGTGAACGAAGAAGTCGGACGGAGCGAGAGGATCGGAGCTCAACGTGGGCCTCGTCGAGTGTCCGCCGGCGACAGGCCGGAGGCCGCGCCTATATAGACCCCCGTGGATCCCGTGACCACCCGGCCAGACGGACCGTGGCGGGGACGGCGCCGCAGCGCCTCGGAGCTACTTCAGTTCGAGGTCGATGTTCGACAGATCCAGCTGGCCGAAGGAGGGCAGGTCGTCCTCCTCGACGTGGCCGAGCTCGATCACGGGGATCGAGTTCAGGTCCGGCTTCTCCGTCGGGGGCTTGCGGTCCAGGCGGTCCGCGCGGTCCTGGGGGGACCGGTAGGGAGCGTTCTGCGTCGCCGCGCGGGGGCTCGCGCCGGTGCGCTCCTCGAGGTGCTTCGGGACCGAGAGCGCGGCGGGGGTGCCGTCGTCGTCGTCGATCTCGATGCTGACGAGCTCGAGGTCCTGCGACTCCAGCTCCTCCACCTCCTGGTCGAGGAACTGGAGCGTGTAGGCGCCGATGATGATGCTGTCGCCGTGGAAGAGGAGGCTCTTGTCGATGGCCTCCTTGTTGACGAAGGTGCCGTTCTTCGTCGTCATGTCCTGGATCATGAAGCCGGCGACGCTCTCGCGGATGACCGCGTGCCGCCGCGAGACCCGCGAGTCCAGCAGCTGGATGTCCACGCCCTCAGCGCGCCCGATCACCACGGGCTTCTGCGGGAGGTAGAAGACTCCCTCCAGGCGGTTCTTGCGGTAGATGTTCAGCTGAGCCAATGCCGACTCCCTGCCCCCAGTGCGTAGGCGGCTTCGACTGTATCACCCTCGGCGGGCGCCTTGGGCGGAGGGGCCGGGGTCCCGCGCCGCGCTGCGTCAGCGCCCCCCGGTCTGCAGCCCGGGGAACTGCACTCCGCTGCGGGGATCGATGCCCGACATGTCCGCGCGCGCCGCGCCGACCTGGATCGTGAACGCAAACCCCTCGATGTGGATGAACCCATCGGGCTTCACGAGCCCCTCGGGCGGGTCGGCGAACGGTGCGGCCAGCTCGAAGGCTTCGATGAGGGCCTGGTCCCACTCCGGGATCCCGCAGCTCCGGGACACGTCGATGGCGTGCAAGGAGCCGTCGGGGGCGATCAGCCCCTTGAGCCAGACCACGTACTGGCTCTTCGTCAGGGCCGAGCGGGGGCGGTTGTTGGTCAACGTCTGGTCGGCGTAGAACCCGACCAGTTGCTTCACCTGGTTCCAGAACGCCGCGTACAGGTACTCCCGGGCGTTCAGGGCCGTCCGCTCCTTCATGGCCTCGTCGATCATGTCGTTGCTCGGGCTGCCCGCGTACCGGGTGCTGGTGGGGTTGGCGGGCAGCGGCGAGCTCAGCCCCGTCTGGTTCTGGACCTGCCAGTCGCTCTGGGTGTCCGGGAACAACGAATAGTTCCCTTTGCGGAACACCGCCTTGCGGCCCGAGGTGGCGCCGGCCCCGGGCACAGGGACGTCGACGGGGTCGGCCACCGCCTCCTCCATCGCGTCGTCGGGGCTGAACGTCTCGGCGGTGAGCTCGCGGTTGTTGCGGAAGCGGGGGTCGACGGACTCCTCGGGGACGGTGGAGTCGTACTCGGCGAGGTACTGCGCGTCGTCGGGGCGCTCCTGGTTCTCCGGGGGCGCGATCTCGACGATCTGCCCGTCCGGCTCCTCCTCCTCGACCTCTTCCTCCGGCTCCTCCTCCGGGGGCTCCACACGCATCATCCGCACGGAGATGGGCTGCTCCTTGGGAGGCGGCGTCTCCCGAAGCCAGGTGGCGTGCACGAACCACACGGCCAGCGGCACGTGCACCGCGAGGGCGAGCAGGAGCGCGACGAGGACGGGCCACCGCGCGGAGCGGCGGCGGCGGGGAGGGACAGACGCCATCAGGCCGACTGGAGGATAGGGTCCATCGGGCGAAGGACCAACCGCCAACAGGGCCCGCGGCGACTCGGAGGAGCGCCCGTCAGGGGCGACGGCGCCGCGCGAGCAGGACCAACGCCCCCAGCACCAGGGCGAGGGACGGGGTCGAGCTCCGGCCTGCGACGCTGCTCTGGCAGTCGTCGGTGCAGGACGCGGCGGTCCGCTGGAGCTCAGGCTCCTCGCCCGTGGGGCACTCGAGGGCGAGGCTGGTGGCGCCGGCGGCCACGAACCGGTCGGCGTGGGAGAAGGCCAGGAGGGCGGTCACGGCGCGGGACTCGGCAGGCACGTGGGGCTGGCCCACACGCTGCTCGGCCTTGTCGTCCCCGATGGCCACGAAGGCGCCGCCCAGGTGGCCGGCCTCGGAGGGAAGGTCGACGACGAGGCGGCGCAGCACGGCGCGGGCCTCGGAGCGTTGGAGTCGGCCCAGTCCGTGGTCCGCGCCCCAAAGCTCCGCTTCGAGCAAGGCGATGGCTTCGTCTCCGCGGCCATCGGTGTCCAGCTGGATGGCGGCGACGGCCCGGGCGAGCTCCTGGTCCACCCAGGCATCGAGCGCGGTGGCGACGTACTCCGCGACCTCGGTCTCCTGGGCCTCGGGGTCCGGGTTCGCGGTGAAGGCGAACCACCAGGCGGGGGCGATCTCCGGCACCCACGGCCAAGCGACGAGGGCGCCGTCGCCGGTCCAGGTGGTGCCGTCGTAGTCGGCGGCCAGCATCAGGGCCGCGAGCTCGTTGGCCCGGGCCTCCCACGACGCCACGCGTGCCTCGTCCACGCAGAGGGCGTCGGCGGCGGCCACCGCGGCGCGCAGCCCGATCCGGGCGAGGTTCGTGGCGAGGAGGCCGGCGTCGTCCAGCGGCAGGCCGCCCTGGGCGGAGGCGCAGGGGCGCAGGGACTCCCAGTCCCCGTTGGCGGCAGCGCCCAGGCCTGCGGCGGCGTCGAAGGTCCCGCCCTGCACGGCGGCGAGCAGCGGGGTCCACGCCGGCTCGCCTTCGGCCGGGTCGCCGTCGAGGGCGGGGTGGTCGTCGACGACACAGGCGGCGAGGAGATCCGCGGCCCGCGCGATGGATGGCCAGGTGGACGCCAGCGTCGTGCGCCGGGCCACGTCGTTCCCCGCGTACTGGGCGTGCCGCCAGAAGGACCAGGTGGTGAGGCCGAGCTGGGGAATGTCGACTGCGCCGCGGTCCGTGGGCCAGGTACCCGCGGGGAGGAAGGGCTCGGCGGTCGCTTGCTGCGTCTGGCGCCCCATCAGGTGCTGGTGGTGCTCGGACACCCCCGCGAAGTCGCCAGCGATCTCGAGCGCGAGCTCGGTCCAGGCGCTCTCCCAGGGCCGGTCCACGTGAAACCTCGGCTGGGAGGCCACCGAGGCGGCCAGGGCCCCGTCGGCGCTGCGCACCACGGCCACATCACGCGCCCACCCTTCGGCGAACCCGGCGACGTCTGCATCGGGGGTGCCCGCGATGCCCGTCGGCAGGACCAACCCGTCAGCCGCGGCCTGCGCGGCGTCCGACGCGCGCTGGGCGATGACGTCGAACCCGGCCGCCCGCGCGCCGTCCAGGGCGGAGTGGGTGTCCCGGAGCGTCCCGCCGGCCGCAACGAAGAAGTCGACGGCGCCGCGGTCGACGTCCTGGTCTTCCTTGAACTCCACGGTCCAGGTGGTGGAGAAGTCGGTCTCGCAGTCCCAGGCGTAGCTCGCGGTCCCGGTCGCCGCCGAGAGCGAGTCCTGCGCCTGGTCGAAGGCCGAGGCGACGCTGACGCCGTCGCAGTCGTCGTAGGACCCGACGTGGCCTCCGGCGAGCCCGTCGGCGCCGACCGCGAAGAACGAGCCCCGCGGCGCCAGCAGATCCTGGGCGCGCCCGAGCCCGTCGTCCCGCCACGTCGTGGGCTGCCAGTCCTCGGAGGACAGGGCGCGGAATGCGGCGCCCTCGCCGTCGACGCAGCCGTGGACGTAGGTCTCCGCGCTCGGATCGAGGTAGCCGAGGCACTCCCCGTCGCGGCTGGCGGGGTCCCCGTACATCACCACGTGGACGTCCCCGACCCCGAAGCCGGGGGCTCGCTCGACGGTCGCCCGCCACGCGAGGGCGTCCTCCGAGACGGCCATCGACTGGACCACGCGCAGGCCCAGCGCGTCACGCGCGGCGACGTGGACATAGACGCCGTCGTCGTACCGCTGACTGTGGGTCCAGGCGCCGTCGTAGAGCCACGAGAACTCCGGGTCTGACCCTTCGAGCTCGATCCAGACCCCGAGGAACAGGCCGTCCGTCGGCGCCGCGCCGAAGCGGTCCCGGGTGCGCGCCTGGGGGCTCGCCTCCGTCGCGAACTGCACCAGGGAGCTCGATGGGGGCCCCGGCCACAGGAGATCCGTGACCTCCCCCGCCATCCCGACCCCCACCGAGAGCCCCCCGTCGCCGAGCATGCCAGCGAGCCAGGTGGCGCCTTCGTCGTGCTCGAGGCGATCCACTTGCGCCGAGGCGGCGGCGGGCAGACCGAGGAGAAGGGCAGCGGTGCCCAGAGCGAACCTGTTCATTCTTCGTCCTCGTCGGGCGCGCTTCCGGCCCCGACCTTGACCTTCTTGATGCTGGCGACGAGCGCGAGGCCGTTCGGGTCGACCACGACGCGCTTCGGCAGCGACTCCATCGACCACTCCGCGACCGTCACGGGTCCGGTGAGGGCCAGCGAGCGGGACTCGATCTGCTTCTTCGACCAGACGAGGTCGATGGGGATGCTGATGGGAAACGGCTCGTCGATCTGGGTCACTTCGATCCGGACCACCCCCGCGTCCTTGTCGATCTCCGTTCCGACCTCGATGCGCGGCAGCGGAGTGCCGTTCGTGGCCTTCTCCACCAGCTCGATGGTCCGCTCGGTCCCGATGGACTCGAGGGACTCCAGGAGCACCTCGAGCGAGAGACCGGGGCCGGAGGCCCGGTTCACGAGCGTGTTCATCGTCTGGGTGAACGGCCGGTTGCCGAGCTCGTCGATGAGGGCCTGAACGAGGAGCGGACCGCGGCCCCAGCCATCGAACATGAACTGCCGGTCCAGGCGGGCGCCCAGGGCCAGGGGGAGGCCCTTCTGCATCCCCTCGACGGCGAGGTCCCGGGCGAGCTTCGTCCGCTCCTTGTGGGCGGCCTTGCCCGCCGCCCCCCGGATGTACGCCAGACCGGTCAGGGCCACGAGCGCCTCCGTGATCCACACGTCGCGGTAGGTGCGGGGCGGCACCATGTGGCCCCACCACTGCCGCGCCAGGTCCATGAAGTTCAGCTGCGCGCCGACGGACAGCCCTTCCTTCGCGTACCGGTCCATGAACCGCGCCTCGATCACGTCGAACGACGGGGGGCTGAGGACGGCGGCGACCACCATCCCCGACGGCCCCTGGACGAACTCCTCCCACGGGTGGACGGGACCGGGAGGAAGGCAGGTCCACTGTCCGCTCGCGCCGTCGCTGCCGAACGACCAGTTCTCGAAGGGGTGACCGACGGTCTGGACGACGTGGAGGGTGCTGTACGGGTAGGCGCCCCAGATGGACGACATCGCGCCGACCATCCCCCGACCCGAGGAGGAGACCTGCCCGAGCGTCTCCTGGATGTGCCGCGGCACCCAGGTGATGACCCGCGGATTGCTGCCCTGGTCCGCCTGCTTGGTGTGGACGAGGTCCCCGACGACGACCATCAGCGTCCGCACGCCTCCGGGCTCGTCGTAGGTGAAGTGCCAGCCGTCCTTCTCGTGCCGCTCCTCGATGAGGTCCCCGGGGGCGACGCCCGAGATGTAGCGCGGGAGGTGCAGGGAGACCTTGCTCGCGAAGCGGTCGTAGCGCGGGGAGCGGGGGTAGAACGCCCAGGGACCGATCTCGGAGAACGACGTGTCCGGCGGTCCCACGGGGATCCCCTGGGTGACGGCGCCCTCGTAGACGATCTTCAGGTTCACCTGCTCGCCCCGGGGCAACGACTTCGCGAGCGGGATGATCACGCGGTTTTTGCGGTGGATCGCCGCCAGCTGGTTGCCCTCGCCGTCGGTCACGCTCTTGATCCGGAGTTCGGGGCGGTCCGACTGGGCGGTGCAGATGGTGCGCCGCTTCTCGAGCTCGAGGATCACCGACTCGAGCCCGTACGGGTGGAGGGAGACGATGCCGAGGTCCGCCACCGCCTCCACGTCGACGAGGTTGCGCCCCGCCTTCGAAGGAGTGGGGAACGTCAGATCGAGGTCGATGAAGGCGATGTCGTAGCGGGGCGCGCTGGCGGAGTGCTCACCGAAGCTGGCGTAGACGGTGAGGAATGGGGGGACCGTCCCGCGCTTGCGCACCTCGTACCAGGCGGTGGTCTCGCCCTCCATCAGGGCGCCGCGGTTGTTGTGGTAGTAGCTCAGCCACTTCGGAGGACCGTCCCCGCTCGCGCGGAACTCGGCGAGGAGGTGTCCGCCGTCCGCGCCGCCGTACAGGTCCTTCATCCGGTCGACGAGGAGGTGCGGGGAGCGCCGCGTCCAGAGGGGATCGAGGAGGAGGTCGTTCCGAGAGGAGTGGATGCGGAAGGCCGAGCCGCCGGGGTCACCGCCCGCGTCCCACTCGCGCTCTCCCTGGAGGTCGTCTGCGGTCAGATCGGAGAAGCGCAGCCACGCGGCAGAGAACGGTTGCTCCAGCGGCGCGTAGTCCGTCATCGTCTGCCAGGCGGTCGTCTCGACGCCGGCGGGGACGCGCACCTCCATCGTGCCGGTGCCTTCGAAGACGAGCCCCATGATCCGGCCGTCTTCGCGCGCGATGGGCAGGAACCGCCCCTCCTCGAACACCGCGAGCAGCCCGTCGCGCTCGAGGCGCTGCCCGTCCGCGACGAAGGAGCGTGAGGTGTCGAGCTCGATCGTCTCGAGCTTCTGGGCCGTCTTGACGACCTGTTCGGGGTCGGGACTCGCCGAGGCCTCCGGGGCGACGATCGCGAGCCCGACGACCGCCAGCGCCAGCGTGGCGATGCGGAGACGTCCTGCCATGATGTGGGGCTCCCTTCCGAAAGGCGCCGCATGGTAGCAGTCGGTCCCCCTGTGTCTCTGTCCCTCGAAGATGCCGTCACGAGCGGGCGTTCCGACGCTGCTGCCCTCGCGGCGGCGCGCCGGATCGGGGAGGGCGAGTCGCCGCTCTCGGTGCTCGCGCGGGCGACGGAGGTCGCGCTGGAGTTCAGCGGTCGTGAGGCGGCGGGGGCGAGCTGGTCGCAAGCGCTTCTCTCCGTGGCGGCGGCAGCGTCCCTGGCCGACCGTGAGGGCGGCGCGGCTGCGGCGGTGGGGGCGATCGGGTTCCTTGCACACGCGCGTCCCTCGCGGGTGCGGGACACCGAGGCGTCGCCGGTCGACTGGCCTGGAACCCGCGGCTGGGTGGATCTCGTCCTCGAAGACCGGTTGGCGGAGGCGCTCGGGGCATGGGACGTCGTTCCGGAGGAGGAGCGGTCCCTGGCGTGGGGGGCGGCGAGCGTGGCGTCCGGGGGGGGCTGGGGGGCGATGGCGCTGCTCGGTGGCGGGCTGTCTCGGCTGGGGGCGGCGCTGCCCGCGCTCTCCGCCGCGTTGGAGGAGGCGACGATCCGTGCCTGGATCCCCGTGGAGCCGGATCCGGCCTTCGTCGAGGCCGCGGGAGAGGCCGGGTCGGTGGTCGAGGGCATTGCGCGGGCGATCTCGGGCGGCGCGGCGCCGGCGCGGGCCCAGGTGGACGCCGAGTCGGTGGTGGTCGGGGTCGCGGTGGCGGCGCTGGAGCTGGCGCGCCGGACCCCGGACCTGCGGTCGGTCAGGGGAGTGCTGGTGGCGCGGGAGCTGCTCGAGATCGCGCGCGCCCACCCCGAGGCGCTCGACGCGGCTGCGCGGGACCGCGTGCTCGCCTTCGTGGGGAGTGGCTGGGACCGGGCCCGCTGGGATCGCCGCCTGCGTGGCGCCGCCCGGAGCTGGGGCGAGGGGGCGTTTTCGGGCGAGGCCCCGCCGCTCGACGGCACCATCGACGAGCTGTGCCGCGTGGAGGCTCGCCCTGGCTTCGGCCACAACCTGCTGCTCGCCGAAGCGGGGATCGCGCTGACCGAGATGCTCCCCCGCCATGCTCCGCTCATCGCGGCCACCCTGGCCGCGACGGTGCCGTCGTGGACCCGGAGCCGGCGCCCGCACCTGATGTTGCGCGGTGCGAAGAATCCGCAAGCGTCCGGTATAGTTGCGCCCCTCAAGTGACGGTCCTCCGCTCGGAGGGCCCGCGATGCAGGAGCCAACGAAGCGGTGGTCGAGCCTCTCGAAGGGCAGATGTTCCTCTTCCGGGCCGGGGTGCATCGCCCTCTGTCCCTGGACGGCGAGCCGGTGGGGGAGCCTCTCGACGAGGACCAGCCGGTCGAGGATGACCTGCCCGAGGGGACCGGCGCGGTCCTGCCTCCGCCCCAGCGGACCATTCCCCGGGCCGCGCGGCCCAAGCAGCCGAAGGTCGTGGAGCCCCAGACGGGCGACCTGTTCCCTCCCGAGCCTCAGCCGAAGCCGCGTCCGGAGCTGCCCTTCAGCCGGCGCATGTCCGACCTGGTGCGGCGCCTCCAGCTCCTGGAGCGGGACGCGAAGTCGCCCCTGAAGCTCACGCTGCCTCAGGCTCATGCGCTGCATGCCTTGCGGGGGGCCGGCTCGCTGCGGATGCAGGAGCTGGCGGCGTCGCTGGGCCTCGCCCAGTCCACCGTGACGCGGCTCGTGGCGCCTCTGAAGCGCATGGGGCTGCTGGACCGGCGTCCCGATCGGCGCGACGGCCGGGCGACGCGGGCGTTCCTCACCGAAGAGGGCCTGAAGACCGCGGATGACGTGGAGGCCACGGACCGAGCGCTCTACCAGGGCATCCTGGAGCACCTGCCGGAGACGCGCCGTGCGGAGGTGGTGGCGGCGATCGAGCTGCTCCACGACGCGGTGCTCGGCATCGCCGAGGAAGCGGAGGAGACGGACCAATGAGCATGATCAAGGAGAACCCGCTGTTGTTCGGGTGCCTCGCGCTCCTCGGGGTGGCCAGCCTCGTGGCCTGCTCGGGGGTGGTGGCCATGTACTTCCTGGCGGACGAGTTCGTCGAGGCGGCGTCCGAGAAGCTCGAGGAACTGGGCGCCGAGGCCGGGCGGCAGGCGGGGCTCAAGGACCCGATGGGGACGGCTCAGGAGTTCATGACCAGCGGCTGGAACCTCGGGATCAACGTGCCGAACGAGCAGGTGGTCGAGTTCACGCTGGTCCCGCAGAGCGGCGAGGCGGTGGACTGCGAGAAGCTCCGCACGATGCTGTTCCCCCACCTGTCGGGCGGCAAGGAGACCGTGATCGTGCGGTCGGAGAACCGGGCTGTCGGCGAGGACGGGACGGTCACGACGACGCCGGTCGAGTGCAAGTGGACCGGCTACCCGGGGCGCGACGCGCTCGGCGGCCCCATCGGCCAGCCGGCGACCGCTCCCGCGAGCGAGGCGTCTGAAGACTCGACGGCGGGCGAGGCGCCCGAGGTCAAGGAAGCAAGCGAGGCGCCCGAGGTCGAGGAAGCAAGCGAGGAGCCCGCCCCCCAGTAGGTCAGGTCAGGATGATGCGGCGGCAGGCGTGCGACTTGAGGATGGCGAGCAGCCAGCCCTCCAGCCCCTCGAACGCGTACTCCATCGTGTCCTCGGGCAGGTAGCCCGCGTCGGCGAAGGCGAACCCGACCCGCCCCTCGCGACCCGCGTTCGGGACGTAGGTGATGTAGTTCCGCGTCCCGGGTGCCCTCACCAGAGGCACGATGCCGAGGCCCGTGTCCGCCCCCGCGAGGATGGCGTCGAGTTCGGCGACCAGCGCCTCCCGCCCTTCTCCACGGGCCCCGAACCGCCCGGCGATGCGCTCGAGGTCGCCGTCGTCCGGGTCCATGTCCTCCAGCGTCGACTGGAGCCCCCCGATGATCTCCTGGTAGGCGTCCACCATCTCCGACACGGACAGGAGGTGGAGGCCCAGGGTCTCCGGCTCCTCGATCCGCTCGTCAGTGGGGATGTAGAGAGTGCCGCCGTTGTTCAGCCGCAGGATGAGCTCCAGCGGGCGCGGCAGGAGGATGTCGAGGCCCCCTTCGAGCTCGTCCAGCTCGTCGTCCGTCGCGGGGCGGCCGGGCTCGTGCCGGGCCGGCAGCAGCGATGCGTTCGTCGTGTCCCGCTCGTCGCGCCGCAGGTTCGCGGGAATCGTGAGGCGCTCCCGGTCGGCCAGGAGCTCCTTCGGGACGCCGATGTCGTCCCCGTCGGCGACGGCCAGCGACGGGGAGGGGTTCATGATTTCTTCGCGCCAGGCGCGGAGCAGGTCGTGCAGATGCATGGGACACCCTGACGCGGTGGGACCCGGTCGCCGCGGCCGGAACTGGCCGGGGCGCGCAATGGTATCCGAGCGAGCCGTGCGCGGCACCGTGGCCGGTGCAGGATCCCGCTATGCTCCGCCGCTCCCGGGGGGAGTGACCCGAGCCGCGCGCCGGTCCCGTCCTCCCGGGGAGACACCCGGGAGTCCCATGCATCGCTTCGTCCTCGCCCTCACGCTCGTCCTGTCCGCTGCCGTCGCGCTCCCTGCCGGCGCCGCCAAGCCCGTGAAGTGGAAGATGCTCGGCCCCATGGCCGCCGAGGTCGGCGGGGAGGCCCTCGCGGACGACGACCTCAAGGCCATGAAGGCGGCTGACCGCTGCGCGAACGCCGACAAGACCTGGATGCGCGCGATGGAGCCGGAGCAGCTGACGGGGATCGACGAGCTCCACGAGATGCTCGCCGCGCCGGTGACCTGCTGGAGCCAGGCGGCGAAGAAGGCGGGCAAGGCGAGCGAGTCCCTCGCGCCCGTCGCGGCCTACGCCGGCGCGCAGATGGCGTACTCGAAGACGCTCCGGGAGTACATGTTCGCGCTCCAGGCGAAGGCCATCGGGGACCGGCTCAACGCCTGCAAGCGCTTCAAGATCGCCATCGCCGAGGCCGCGAAGGCGACGGAGGCGGTCGAGGGCGTGGTCGACGGGTTCACCACGGTCGAGGCGAAGACCATCGCCGCCGAGCAGGCCCAGAACATCAAGGGCGTGGTCGACACCGTCGCGGACGAGTTCTCCACCCAGAAGTGCAACTGACCCTCCGTACGCTCCTGCTGGTCTGCCTCGTCGCTGTCGCGGCGGGATGCCCCCGTCAGACGGGGAAGGCTCCTGTGGTCACCGTCGAGCCGGGGGACCCCCAGCGCCCGGCCCTCGTGGATCGCTGGGCGGACCTCGATCTCACGCTGTACGCCGATCTCGTGGCGGCCCCGAGCAAGGGTCTCCCCCTGGCCACCCTCGCGCGCCGCTACGACGCGGAGCAGTTCACGACGGTCCTCGATGTCTGGGGCCAACGGCCGGTCCTCCAGCTGGAGGACACGAGCGCCGAGGAGCGCGTGACGGGTGCCGTGGGAGGGTGGTTCCTGGGCGAGGGGGCGACTCCGATCGACGAGCCGACGCCGGTCTCCCCGGACGAGCTGCGGTACGGGCCCACCTCGGAGGCCCTCGTCACCTCGGTGTTGCTTCGCGAGTGGGCGGACGCGCCATCCGCGGAGGACCCGTTCGACCTGTTGCTGGCGGAGATCGCGGTGCTCCCCGCCCCCTGGTCCGTCTGCCGGCCTCGGACCGAGGAGCAGGCCGCAGCCGAGGAGCCAAAGGACGCCGACGTCGCGTCGATGCCCCACGCCGCCGACCCGACGCTGCTGTACGCGGTGGATGAAGTGCGCGGCCTCGCGGTGGGGCTGGTGGCCGTCGCGCCGGGAGGGGCCGTGCCCAGCTCCGGTGGCGGTCCCTTCGCCTGGACGGTGGACCACCTGGAGATCAGCCCCACGGCCCGGTCGACGTCCAGCTGGTGGACCGCGCTCGGGTACGCCGACTGCGTCGAGGTCGGCAAGGTCCTCGGGGAGGATCGCGCGCGCCGTCCCCGGGCCCCGTTCGGGCCTCCCGCGTGACGACGCCTTGTCCGCTCCTCGGGCGCGCTCGCTCGGTAACCCATCTCCCCGCGGGGGCTACCCCCCATCGAATGGCCGCCCGCGCGCGGCCGTCCCAACGATGAACCCGGAGTGACGCCCATGAGCCGCTTGTTGTCCCTTGCCCTCCTGCTCCTCTCCCTGGCGGCGCCGTCCGCCGCGACCGCCGGCGGCTCCTCCGATTCCGGGTTCGACCACACCCACTCCGCCTGGGACCAGATCCTGCGCGCGCGAGTGAACAGCAAGGGGATGGTGGACTACGCGGCCCTGAAGAAGGACAGCGCCGCGCTCGACGGCTACGTCACCGCCATCGCGAACGTCACGGCCGAGGAGGTCGGCAGCTGGAGTCGGGACCAGCAGGTCGCCTTCTACATCAACGCGTACAACGCCCTGACCTTCCGCACGATCCTCGACGCCTACCCGCTGAAGTCCATCCGCGACATCTCGCCGGACCCGTGGGAGAACAGCAAGTGGACGGTCGCCGGGCGCACCGTGTCGCTGAACTGGATCGAGCACACGAAGCTGCGGGGCCACTTCGGTGAGGCGCGCGTCCACTTCGTGCTCGTCTGCGCCGCCATCGGCTGCCCGCGGCTCCCGAACCGGGCGATCGTCCCGGCGACGCTGGAGAGCCAGCTGAACGCGGCCACCAAGGCCTTCTTCGTCGACCCGTCGAAGAACCGGATCGACGCCGCCGGCGGCAAGGTCTACGTGAGCAAGATCATGGACTGGTACGGGGACGACTTCGTCGGCTGGTCCGGCACCCCGTCGGAGCCCGCCCTCGATGGCCGGGCGGCCAAGGAAGCGTCTGCGGTCCGGGTCCTGGCGAAGTACGCCTCCGATGCGGACAAGGCCTTCCTGGCGAAGAACGCCTTCACCGTCGTGTTCAACGACTACGACTGGGCGCTGAACTCCCAGTAGGGGCGGCGACGCCCGTCGGCGGTCATCCGCGTATCATCGCGGCATGCTGACCGTCTCCCGCACCTACGACGACCTGATCGCCTTCGTCGAGGATTACCGCACCAACCTCAAGAACCTCACCGCGATGGTGGAGGTCCCCTCTCCGGTGAACGTCGGGGACGACGTGACGGTGCAGGTCCGGGTCCCGGTCCTGCAGGAGGACGTCTCGATCCAGGGGCGGGTGATGGCGCCGATGGGCGACCGCGCCGGACTCCAGCTCGAGGGGAGCGATCCCGGCCTCGCCCGGCTCCAGGAGCGCTACGCCCTGCTCGGCCGCCTCGTGGAAGACCTGCTGCGGTCCGGGCGCTTCAAGATCGTCGGTGAGTGGGCCGAGGGGGCGGCTCCGGTGGACACCCGTCCGGCCGCGCCCCAGTGGAACCCGAACGCCAAGGCAGCCCCGCCGGCGGCGGTCACGTCGAGCGCGCTGCCCGACCCGTACACGCTGGGCCCCGCGGAGCGCAGCGGCGACGTGAACTTCGAGCGGCTCACGCAGCTGATGATGGCCCTCTACCAGAACCAGGAGACCGGGGTCATCGAGTTCCGGATCGGCACGCAGCGCCGCCTCGCCTACGTGAAGAACGGCGGGATCTGCCAGTACGTGAGCGACCCGATCAGCGAGGAGTACTGCCTCGGCGTGCTGCTGGCACGGGCCGGCAAGCTCACGAAGGAGCAGCTCCAGGAGTCGCTGGACACGATGAACCAGACGGGGGAGAAGCAAGGCCAGGTCCTCGTGACCATGGGCGCACTCACGTTCCCTCAGCTCGTCATGTCGCTGATGACTCAGGTGGACATCATCACCCGCAAGATGTTCACCGAGACGACGGGGACCTGGCAATACTGGTCCTTGCCGTCGTTGCCCAACACGATCATCACGCCGCCCATGAAGACCACGGCGTTCCTCTTTGCCTGGTACCGCAAGCGCTTCGCGACGCTGGCGCGGGCGGAGATCGAGGCGATCCTCGCGCCCCACATGGAGAAGTACGCGGTGCTGCGCAAGGACGTGAACTGGGAGGACATGCGTCTGAAGAAGGTGGAGGCCGGTCTCATCGAGATCCTCGGAGCGCGGTCGTACCGATTCCGCGAGATCTACTCGGTGTCGAACACCGGGAAGGGGACGACGGAGCAGCTGCTCGGTGCCGTCCTGGGGATGGGTCTCCTCGACCTGGTGGACGAGGAGGACAAGGCGCAGGTCTACGACCGGTGGACCGCGCAGCTCGAGAAGAAGACGCTGTTCATGCGGGATCAGAACCCCTTCGAGGTTCTGGAGACCCACTGGACGTCCCGGACTCCCCAGGTGGAGGCGGCGTACCAGCGCATGAAGAAGGAGTACGAGAGCTTCGGGCGCGGGGCGAAGCTGCCGGCGGAGGCGGAGAAGCTGCGCATCGGGATCCTCGCGAAGATCGAGGAGGCGTACGAGGCGCTGAAGTCGACGGCGATCCGCCAGGAGACCCGCAAGAAGCACTTCGAGCCGATGCAGCACGAGTTCAGCGCGGACCTGCTCTTCAAGCAGGGCGAGATGCTCATCGTCCGGGAGAAGTGGGACGACGCACTGGACAACTTCGAGCGTGCCATCGAGCTGCGCCCGCGCGAGGGCAAGTACCGCAAGTTCCGCGACATGGCGGCCGCCCGGCGCGGCGGCGGAAAGTTCTGACTCCCCAGACGCGGCGACTCCGCACCTTCGCGTCCTCGGTCGCCCTTGGCGACCTGCGGGTCTCGGCGACGGAGATCGCCACGCGGGAGTCAGAACACGAGTTCAGACTTCGCCGCCCGTTCGGGACGGCTGCGCGCTGCGCTTCGCTTGCTTGCGGACTCCCCAGACGCGGCGACTCCGCACCTTCGCGTCCTCGGTCGCCCTTGGCGACCTGCGGGTCTCGGCGACGGAGATCACCACGCGGGAGTCAGAACACGAGTTCAGACTTCGCCGCCCGTTCGGGACGGCTGCGCGCTGCGCTTCGCTTGCTTGCGGACTCCCCAGACGCGGCGACTCCGCACCTTCGCGTCCTCGGTCGCCCTTGGCGACCTGCGGGTCTCGGCGACGGAGATCGCCTACTCCCCGGCCTCCGACCGCTCGGCCGCGGGCTCCGGGGCGGGACAGCCGAGCCGGATCCCCAGCAGCGGATCCCGGCTCCCCTCGTCACGGTCCACGGGCTTCATCGGATGCAGCGGCCGGTCTTCGGGGCGGATCGCCAGCCGCATGCGCTCGACCGAGTCCTCGAGCTGGCTGCAGACCGCGAGGCGCCCGGCCGGATCGGCCAGGAGGACGATGCGCGCGTTCGCTCGCTTCGCCAGTAGCCCGCGGACGCCCTCCCACCCCTCGGCGACCGCCGCGGAGTCCGGCCCGTCCAGGAGGGCCGTGTCGGCGAAGACGTCCTCGCCACGCGCCGCGACGCGCACCGCCGCCGCCGGGAGGGGGGCGCCGCCGACGCCCACCAGGGGCTCGATCTGCCGATACAGGGCGATGGCCGAGTACGGCGTCGGGGTGGTCACCGGCTCGGTCGGCGCCTCGTAGCGCTGGATGCAGCCCGCCAGGGCCACCGCGCACAGGAGGACGAAGACCCGCACGTCAGGCGAGGACGTCGGCCATGGCGTAGAGCCCCGGCTCCCGCGGTTCGGCCAGCCAGCGTGCTGCGCGCACCCCGCCGCGGGCGAAGGTCGTCCGGTCCCAGCAGCGGTGGGTCAGCTCGATCCGCTCGCCGTGGCCCACGAGATAGACCGTGTGCTCTCCGACGACGTCGCCGCCGCGCAGCGTCTGGATGCCGATCTCCTCGTCGGTCCGGGCTCCGGGCTCTCCGACCCGTGACGGCACCGCGCGCCCGCGGCCGCCTCCCGCCGCGGTCTCGAGGAGCATCCACGCGGTCCCGGACGGCGCGTCCACCTTCTTGCGGTGATGCATCTCCAGGATCTCGACGTCCCAGCCCGGCCCGGCGGCCTGCACCGCCTGCTTCACCAGGGCCTGGAGGATGTTGATGCCGGTCCCCGTGTTGCGCGCGCGCACCACCGGCACCCGCGCGGCGAGGGCGGACAGATCGGCGAGCTGCTCGTCGGGCAGGCCGGTGGTCCCCACGAGCAGGGGCTTCGGCGCGTCCAGCAACCCCTTCAGCAGCGGGCCCGTCCAGTCCGGGTGGCTGTAGTCGATGACCACGTCCGCGCCCGCGATGGTCGCCGCCGAGGCGAGATCGTCGGCCTCGTCGATCAGCGCGAGGACCGCGGCCCCCATCCGCCCCCCGCCGCTGACGTGGATCCGGATCATCTCAGCCGAGCTCCATCGTCTTGCCGGCAGCCACCGCCGGCGTGGGAGGCCGGCCGGGGCCCAGCCGCGACGGCGGGCTCGGCGTGCGCTCGTAGCTCAGTGCTGCCTGGTCCAGCGCCGCCGCGAGGACATCGGCGCCCCCCTCGGTGATGGCGGTCAGGGGCAACCGCAGCTCCGCCGACGGGAAGAGCCCCATCCACGCTGCCGCCGTCTTCACCGGGATCGGGTTCGACTCCACGAACAGGGCATCGAACAGGGGCTGCAGCGCGAGGCTCGCCTGCCGCGCGGCGGCGAACGCCTGATGGTCGTCACCCCGGGCGCCCGCGACCAGCGCGACCATCTCGCCCGGGATGATGTTCGAGGCCACGGACACGCAGCCGTCCCCGCCCTGGGCGATGAACGGGAAGACCGTGAAGTCATCGCCCGAGAGCAGCGCGAAGTCGTCGGGGACCAGACGACGGATCCGCGCCGCCCGCAGGACAGACCCGGTGGCCTCCTTGATCCCCACGATCTTCGGGTGCTGGGCCAGCTCGGCGACGGTCTCGGGGAGCAGGTCGATGCCTGTCCGGCCGGGGACGTTGTAGAGCACGATGGGCAGCCCCACGTTCTCCGCCACGCCGAGGAAGTGCTGGACCATCCCCTGCTGGGTCGGCTTGTTGTAGGCGGGCGTGACCACGAGGAGGCCGTCCGCGCCCGCGGCCTGGGCCCGGCGCGCCTGCGCGATGGCTCCGTGGGTCGAGCGCGCGCCGACGCCGGCGATCACCGGCACCGCGCCGCCGACCCGCTCCACCACGATCCGGAGGACGTGCTCCTGCTCGTCGTCCGTCAGCGTCGCGGCCTCGCCGGTGCTGCCGTTCACGATGAGGCCCTCGATCTCCGCGTCGATCTGGCGACGGACCAGGGTGCTGAGGCCGCCCTCGTCGACCTCCCCGTTCTGCATGGGGGTGACGATCGCGGTCATCGCGCCACTGAAGAAAGTCATGACTGCTCCTCATCCAGCCGAACCCGGCCGGAGTACGTCGTTCGCGCGGGGCCTTCGAGATCCACCGGGTGACCGGGGCCGTCCCAGGATACCGAGAGGCGGCCACCCGGAAGCAGGACCCCCGAGGTGCCGGCTGCCGTCCGCCCGGTCCGCATCGCGGCGGCCACGACCGCGCACGCGCCGCTCCCGCAGGCGAGCGTCTCCCCGACGCCCCGCTCCCAGACGCGCACGACGAAGTCGTCCCCCTCGTGGCGGACGTGCTCCACGTTCGTGCGGTGGGGGAAGGCAGGCAGCGTCTCCACCGTGGGTGCCCACTGCTGCAGGTCCGGCAGGGGGGTCGGCTGCTCGTCGTCGAAGACGACGAAGTGGGGGTTGCCCATGGAGACGACGTGGCCGCGGATGGCGAGGCCCGCGGCCTCCACCGTCAGCGCCCCGCCGAACCGCGGGACCGCCAGCGTCGTGCGCACACTCGCTGGGCCGACCGAGAAGGGAACCGCGCCCGCACCGGAGCCCATCACCCCGCCGTCGCCCGACCAGCGGGCGTCCTCGAGGGCGCGGCGCACCACGCAGCGCAGGCCATTGCCGCACATCTCGGAGATGCTGCCGTCCGCGTTCCACACCACCATCGACAGCGCCGCGGTCCCTCGGAGATCCGCGGGCTCCACGTCATCCCCGACGCCCACCACGAGCACCCCGTCCGCGCCGACCCCGAAGTGGCGGTCGCAGAGGCGGATCGCGTCGTCTGGAGTGAGAGGGCGGGGGAGGGCGGCTGCGTAGACGACGACGAAGTCGTTGCCGCACGCCTCCATCTTGTGGAACGGCAGCTCGCCCATCGCGCCCTCCGTCGCGGTTCTAGAAGCGGACCAGGGCCCGCAGCTCGCCGCCGAAGGTCACGGCGCGAGTGTCCCCGTAGACGTTGCCGGGGAGGAAGAGCCCGGCCTGGGCACGCAGCTCCAGGGCGTCGTGGAGGATGAAGGTCACGTCGCCGTCGAACTCGGCGCCGTAGAAGTTCCTCGGATCCTGGTCCGTGTGGCCGAAAGCGGCCGGGACCACGGGGAAGGCGGTGACGATGCTGATGCCGGCCCGCAGGTTGTCCAGGATGTCGAAGTGGAAGCGCGGCCGGATGAAGAACGCGTTGCTGACGCCCTCGTGGCTGATGGCCTGCGAGGTGTCGACGTTGCCCAACGGGCCGTCCTCGACGTTCGCCGCGTCCCCGATCTGGAACTGCGGGAGCGGGTGCTCGAACATGAGCAGGCCCACGTCGTAGTCCCGGTCGAACCGCATCGTGTGCCACTGGTTGTCCGTCGGGTCCTTGTCGCCGGTGGCGACGCCGAGGGACAGCCCGGCCTCCCACGGCGAGACCGCGAGCGTGGCGTTCAGCGCGCCACCACCGGAGAGGATCCTCAGATCCTCCACCCCGATGTCCGTCGTCTCCGCCTGACCCCAGGCGATGAGACCCTCGGCCTCCACGTGGACGGGTCCGAGCTTCGCCTCGGCCCAGATGTCCCCGTGCAGGAGGTTGAGCTTGTTCATCGGGCGGCGCGTCCAGCGGACGTAGGCGCCGACCTTCCACACCTCGTGCAGGTAGCCGCCCTGGAGCAGCAGGCTGTGGGTGTCGTCGTCCCGGTTGATGAAGCCCTCGGCGCGGGTGTCGATCGAGAAGCTGATGCGCACCGGGTCGATCGCCGACGTGCTGATCTGGATGCGGTCGACGATGTCGCCGTAGTCGCACGTGTCGCACGAGCCGTCGTTGGCGAGCAGGCCCATGCCCCAGTGGCTCGCCATGCGGCCGATCTTCAGGTCCACGTACTTCGTGTAGACCTCGACCCACGCGCGGCGGGCGAACAGCGAGTCGCGGTAGTCCTCACCGGGGAGGACACCCCCCGTGAGCCCGACCGGCTCGTTGAAGAGCGTGCCGTCCGCCTGCTGCTGCCCGATCGCCTGGAGGATCTCCGGGTTGCCACCCGCGGGGTTCCCGCCGAAGGCCAGGGCATCGAGCATGTCGATGTCGGCGTAGACGTGGACGCCGCTGTTGATCCGGAGGTGGGGGATCAGCCGGAGCCGCATGTCGATGAAGGAGCGCACGCCCTCGTCCCGGTCGTCCTGGCGATGCAGGGACAGCGAGTCGAACAGGTTCGCGCGCATGCGGAACTGGCCGTCGAGGCGGAACTCGACCGCGTCGGCGAGGCTCGGAACGGCCACGGAGCCGATGAGCGTCGCCGTCAGCAGCAGCGAAAGGAGTCGGGGGGTACGCAAGGCGCGGACTTGTATCACCCGGTTCTCTCCGCTGTCAAAAGGGGTTCGGGGCGCTGTCAGTCGGTCTGCCCGGTCCCGGTGGGCGGCCCGACGCCCCTGGACCCCGGGGCGCCCCGCTCCATTCCCTCACGCGCGCACCCGCGCCCGCCACGCAGGACCCAGGACCTGTCGCCGTGGCAACCTCGGGCCATGGACCGCCTCGTCACGCTGACTCAGCACATCCGCGCCGCCCAGCTCAAGCACCCCGGTGCGAGCGGCGAGCTCTCTTCGCTCCTCACCCAGATCGGCGTCGCCGGCAAGCTCATCTCCAGCAAGGTGAACATGGCGGGGCTGGTGAAGATCCGCGGCAGCGCGGGCACCACGAACGTGCAGGGCGAGGTCCAGCACCGGCTCGACCGCCTCGCGGAGTCGACCTTCCAGGATGTCGTCGGGCGCAGCGGCTACGTGTGCGCGCTCCTGAGCGAGGAGGAGGAGGAGGTCATCGAGATCGACGAGGAGTTCCGAGGCCGCTACGTCGTCGCCTACGACCCCCTCGATGGCTCCTCGAACATCGACTACAACGTCTCGATCGGGACCATCTTCTCGATCTTCCGCAAGGTCTCGCCGGGGACCGAGGTCACCCGGTCGGACCTGCTCCGTCCGGGCGTCGAGCAGGTTGCCGCGGGCTACATCATCTACGGGAGCTCCACCGTCTTCGTCTACTCCGTCGGCGAGGGCGTCCATGGCTTCACCCTGGACCCGTCCGTCGGCGAGTACATCCTCAGCCACGAGGACATCCGGCTCCCGACGGCCTGCAAGGTGCTCTCCGTGAACACCTGCAACGGGCCCTACTGGGACCCCTGGGTGCACGAGTTCATGGACCGCATGCTCGGCCGCAACGATGCGGAGAAGCGGCGGGTCAACGACCGGCACATCGGCTCGCTGGTCGCCGACTTCCACCGCAACCTGCTCATGGGGGGCGTGTTCCTGTACCCGGCGGACCGCCGCTCGCCGAAGGGCAAGCTGCGGCTGATGTACGAAGCGAACCCGCTGGCGTTCATCATCGAGCAGGCCGGCGGCGCTGCCTCGGACGGCACCACGCGCATCCTCGACATCCAGCCCGAGTGGGCCCATCACCGGGTGCCCCTCGTCATCGGGAACGCCGCCGAGGTGGCGCTGGCGGAGGAGTGCGCCCGCGGCGCCTCGTGACCGGCCCGAGGGCGTGGGCCGGGGCGGGACTGCCCCCGCGCGCTGCGTGACACCTGTGTAACAGGGGGCTGGCGTGGTTGACCCCCCGTCATCCCTCGGCCATGCAGACGCCACTTCCGGGAGGACGCGCTCCGCATGGCACTCGGGTTGCCCATTCTCGTCATCGCCATCGTCGGCGGGCTGTACATGGCCTGGGCGATCGGCGCGAACGACGTCGCCAACGCGATGGGGACCTCCGTGGGGTCCGGGGCGCTGACGCTGAAGCGGGCGATCATCGTCGCCGCGGTGTTCGAGTTCGCGGGCGCGGTGCTGGCCGGGAGCAGCGTCAGCAAGACCATCCGCAAGGGCATCGTCGACCCCGAGGCGTTCGTCGCGAACCCCGAGCTGCTCGTGTTCGGCATGACCGCGTCGCTCCTGGCGGCGGCCATCTGGCTGAACGTCGCCACGAAGTTCGGCTGGCCGGTGTCCACCACCCACAGCATCGTGGGCGCGATCGTGGGGTTCTCCGCCGTGGGGCTGGGGGTCGACGCGGTCTCCTGGGGCAAGGTCGGCGCGATCGTGGCGTCGTGGGTCACGTCCCCGGCGACGTCGGGCCTGATCGCATTCGTTGCGTTCCACGTCCTGCGCAGGTTCGTCCTTGACGTGGACGCCCCGCTCGAGCGCACGATCAAGGCGGTCCCGTACCTCGCCTTCGCCACGACGATGATCATCGCGCTCGTGACCCTGTGGAAGGGCCTCAAGCACCTCGATCTCGACTTCGGTCCCCAGACCACAACGATCATCGCGGTCGGCGTGAGCTTCGCGGCGGCGGTCTTCGCCCGCATGTTCGTGAACCGGGTGACCCTCAGCCCCGACCCCAGCGATCCGAAGCGGACCAAGTCCGTCGAGCGCGTGTTCGCGATCCTTCAGGTCTACACGGCCTGTGCGGTGGCGTTCGCCCACGGGTCCAACGACGTCGCGAACGCGATCGGACCCCTCGCCGCCGTCGTGGCGACGGTCAAGGCAGGGGCGGTGACGGCGAAGTCGGCGGTCCCCGTCTGGATGCTCCTCCTCGGCGGGGTCGGGATCGTCATCGGCCTCGCGACCTACGGGTACAAGGTCATGGCGACGGTGGGGGAGAAGATCACGGAGCTGACGCCGTCGCGGGGCTACGTGGCGGAGTTCGCGGCGGCGACGACCATCGTCGTGGCGTCGCAGCTGGGGATGCCGATCTCCACCACGCACACCCTGATCGGCGCGGTGCTGGGGGTCAGCCTGGCCCGAGGGATGGGCGCCACGAACTTCAAGATCGTGGGGCAGATCGTGGTGAGCTGGGTGGTCACGCTGCCCGCCGGCGCGGGCCTCGCCATCGGCTTCTTCTACCTGTTCCGCACCCTGTTCGGCAGCTGAGCCGCGGGGGCCGCCGATCCTCCGGGCTCTCCGGGACAGCTATCGTCGCCCCGTGAGCCGCTTCGTGGCCGTCGTGCGTCCCGTCTCCCCGTCCATCGCCCAGTGCGAGGTGACGCACATCGAGCGCCAGCCGATCGACGCCGATCGCGCGCGGGCTGAGCACGCGGGGTACGTCGCCGCGCTGGAGGCCCTCGGAGCCGAGGTGATCACCCTCGACGGCGCCGAAGCGTTGCCCGACTCCGTCTTCGTGGAGGACGCGCTGCTCGATCTCGGCGACGTGCGGATCCTCACCAACCCGGGCGCCCCGTCGCGCCGCCCCGAGCGGGACTCGGTCCGCGCCGCCTTCGCACCCGGTGGGCCCCTCGCTGCCCACGGACCGCTCGTGGAGATGCCCGAGGGGCTGCACCTGGACGGCGGCGATGTGCTGCGGGTGCGCGGCGTGGTCTTCGTGGGTCGGTCCACGCGGACCTCGCCGGAGGCGATCGCCTGGCTCAGGACGGTGACGTCGGCGCCGGTGGTCCCCGTCGAGGTCCGCGGTGCTCTGCACCTGAAGACCGCCGTGACCGCGGCGACGGAGAACGTCCTCGTCCTCGATCCGGACGCGGTGGATCGCGACGCGTTCCGGTTCATCGACGTCGTGATGGTCCCCCCCGGGGAGGAGGCAGCGGCCAACGTGCTCCGCGTCCCTCCCCGTCGCGCGCGCTGCACCCCGGACGACCGGGACGAGCGGGTCCTCGCGCCCGCGGGCTGCCCCCGCACCGTCGCCGCCCTGCGCCGCTGGGGCGTCCAGGTCACGGAGGTCCCGATGCCCGAGCTCGCGAAGGCGGAGGCCGGGCTGACGTGCATGTCGGTCCTGCTGGGAGCAGACTTCGCTCCCGCGCCCCCTGACCTGTCCCCCCGGAGGAGCTCGTGAGCGACGAAGAGAAGGGCCACTACGTCCACCTCGGCTACCACAAGTGGATGCTGATGGACGAGGTACGGATGGAGGCGCTGCAGGCCATGGTGGAGGCCCTGGTGCAGCCCGGCGACGTGGTCGTGGACGTGGGGACGGGGACCGGGATCCTCGCGGTGCTGGCGAAGCGCGCTGGGGCGAGCAAGGTCTACGGCATCGACGCGAGCCCCATCGTGCGCCTGTCCCGGCGGATGGTGGAGGCGAACGAGATCGAGGGCGTCGAGCTGATCGAGTCGGACATGGCCCTCGTGGCGCTGCCTGGCAAGGTCGACGTCATCTTCTCCGAGTGTCTGGGCAACCTGGCCTTCGGCGACCGCATGTTCCGCAAGCTCGGCGACTTCTCGCGGCGCTGGCTCAAGGAGGGCGGCCGGCGGGGGCCGACCGAGGTGCGCCTCGTCGTGCAGCCCACCGACTGCCGACTGTTCGGGGACCCGCGGCCGTTCTGGCGTCGCCCGTACATGGACCTGGATCTGAGCCCGTTCCTGCCGGCAGTGGAGAGCCAGGTCAGCGTCGTGGACGTGGTGAGCTCGTTCCTCCACGCCGAGCCGGCGGAGGTGGCGACGTTCGATCCCTATCAGCGGCCGGACAGCTTCGATCTGCGGGCGTCGTGGGAGCTGCCTGCGGGCAAGGTGTGCAACGCCGTCGCCTTCTGGTTCGACGTGGACTGGGCGCCGGGGGTGACGATGAGCACCTCGCCGAACGTGCCGAGCACCCACTGGGCTCAGGCGATCCTGCGCGTCCCCGAGCGCACCATCGAAGAGGGCGACCGCCTCGACCTGCGCATCCGCGTCACCTTCGACGACGAGGAGACGCCGCACTACCGCTGGAGTGGGACCTACACCGACGCCGACGGCGTCGCCCGCCAGCCCTTCGACCGCAAGGCGAACGACCCGTACAGCGTGGAGGGGTAGGGGCGCTGGGCCGCGTCGGCTCCCCTCGGCCGTCGTCGGTCAGTCGTCCTCAGGACCCTTCACCGCGAACCGCAGCCCGCCCGCCGTGCACACCAGGGCGAGCAGCATCCAGCCGCTCGCCCAGACCCACCAGGGAAGCAGGAGCAGCTCACCCACCGTGCGGGCGTCGGTGCTGCCCGCTTCCTGACCGTTCACGATGTGCACCGCGCCGAACAGGGTGCGGATCGAGCTGATGGCGTTGAGCGACGTCGCCGCCGCGAGGAACGTGTAGAGCCAGCGCGCCGCGTCTGTCGGGAGGCGGAGGCCCGCCACCAGCAGCGCCGCCCCGATCGCACCGACGGACACGAGCCCGAAGGCGTTGCGGACCCAGAACAGGACCGAGGCGAGCATGAGCGCGCCGATGAGCACGAGCCCCACGCGCCCCGCCAGGGGACGCCGCCGGAAGATCAGGAGCAACGCCCCGCCCACCGCGGTCCCCACGTACCCCGCGGACGCCACGCCGGCCCGCGCCAGGCGCGACCCGGTGGCCGTCCACGCGAGCCCCGACGTGTCGGCGAAGACCTCGATGTGGTCGACGCGTCCTCCGAAGGCGAGCGCGGCGAGCGCGTGACACCCCTCGTGGATCCAGGTCCCGAACAGGGCGAAGGGGTAGAGGACGTAGTTGCCGTAGGGGACGTTGCCGAGGAGCAGCAGCGCCACGACCGCGAGGAGCAGGGGCCCCTCGGCGCGGAGAAAGCGCTCGGCGCTGGCGGAGGACTCGCTCAGATCGCGTCCTCGATCTTGTCGGCGATGTCCGCGAAGAAGGGCAGACGCAGGGGCTCGCCGCTGCGCGAGCCATCCCAGGCCTTGTAGAGCAGCAGCACCCAGCTCGCGAGCCCCACCAGGCCGAGGAGCGCGGCGGCGAGCTGCCCCAGGATGGGGATGAAGTTGAGGACCGTGGTCACCAGGGCGAGGCTGCCGAACCAGGCCACCGCCTGGGCCGCGTGGAAGCGGACGTACTTGTTGTCCTTCTCCACGAAGAGGAACACCAACCCCGAGATCCACCCCAGGAGGTAGGTGAGGGGGGCGGCGTACGCCACCTCGAGGCCGATGGCCGTCTTCTTGAGGTGCTCGAGGTCGTTGGACATGGGGTCTCCCGCGGGTTCGGTAGGGCTACGGCGCGGGAGGCGAGGACATTGCCTGCGATGGCGTCCGCGTCAGCGCAGGCCGCGCACGTAGCTCTCGTTCGGGACGAAGCGTACTCCTGACGTCGCCGAGAGCGGGAAGTTCGGGCACACCCACTCGGGCGCCCCGCCGCAGGTCCGGCCCGACGTGGTCTCGGACTCGGGGGTGGGCCGGAACGACGGCTCCTCGCAGTCCGCGGCCGTGGGGATGAAGACCTCCTTGCACGCGCGCGTCACGTCGAACTCGATGAGGAGGAACCCGGGGTCGTAGCGGGTGCGGGGTGGGTCGATGCACAGGTAGCGGGCCAGGGACCAGGCGTCGAGCGGCTCGCTGAGCTCCGCCTCATGGTCCGCCAGCGCCTGGGCCGAGCTGAAGAACACCGGCTCGGTTCGGTAGTCCTTGCCCTTGCCGTGGTAGCGCGGGTAGCCCCAGGAGCTCCACTGGCCGGTGGGGTCGTATCCGTCGAGGAGGGCCTTCACGAAGGCAGGCAAGGAGCCCCCGAAGGTCTCCCGGCTGCTCTTGTCGATCTTCTTGAGGAGGCGCCCGTCCACCCGCAGCGCGATGAAGCCGGTCTCCGGGCCGGCCACCTTCGGGCCCTGAAGGCGCAGATCCTCCAGGAGCGTCGAGAGGCGCTTCTGGAAGCAGGTGGGGCAGCCGTAGCCGAACTCGGGCGGCGGGCTCCCTTCGTCGAGGAGCCGGTTGAGGACCTGTGCCGTGTCCCGGCGATCGAGGCGGGAGTCGGCTGCCAGATCCACCAGCACGTTCAGCGCCTGCCCCTTGCGCCACTCGTCGAGGCGCCCGAGGAAGTACCCCAGATCCTCGATCGTGGGGATGCTGGCCCGGGGAGCGCTGGTCTCGGCCTGGACGACGGGCTCGGCCTCGTCCGGTCCGTCGTCCGCGTGCTTCTTCTTCGCGCCGACCAGGATGGTCGCGCTGACGAGGAGGATCACCATCGCCGTCCGTCGCATGCGCCTCCCATGATACCGGTCCGTCGCCGGGGACCTATCGTGGTCCCACGTGAACGCCCCTGCTCCCTTCACCGCCACCACCCTGGCGACGATCACCGAGGTGTCCGCCACAGAGTGGGACCGGTTGCTCGGCCCGATGGATCCCCCCATGTCCCGGTGGCACTGGCTCGAGGCCCTCGAGCACAGCGGGACGGTGAGCGAGGACCGGGGCTGGCGCGCGAGTCACCTCGTCGTCCGACGAGGCGGGGAGCTCGTCGCCGCCTGCCCGCTCTACCTGCGGACGGACACGTGGGGTGAGTTCGTCTGGAGCGACCCCATCGAGGAGGCGTGCGACGCCATGGGCGTTTCGTTCGGCCCCCGCGCCGTCTGCACCATCCCCGCCACCCCTGCCGCGGGGCGGCGCCTTCTCACCCACCCCTCCCTCGACCGCGACCTCGGTCTCCGCGTGCTCGCCGAGGGGCTCGTGCGCGTGCTCCTGGGACGGGGCCTCGCGTCCATGAACGTCCACTTCTGTCAGGCCGACGAGGTCGCCGCGCTGCGGGCAGCGGGCTTCCTGGAGCGCCGCCAGTGGCAGTACTGGTGGCGATCGGCGGGGGAGTCCGACTTCGAGGGGTTCCTCGCCCGGCTGAAGGGGAAGACGCGGCGGTCGATCCGTCGGGAGCGGCGGCGCCTCGCCGAGTCCGGGGTGACCGTGCGGATCGTCCCCGGCGACGAAGCCCCCGACGACTGGTTCACCCGCCACGGGGAGCTGTACGCGTCCACCGCGGACCGGGCCGAGGAGGACCAGCTCATCGAGAGCGCGTTCTTCGCGCGCATCGGCGAGGGGCCCCTGCGCTCGGCGGTGCGCTTCTCCGCCGGCTTCGACGGCGACGAGCTCGTGGGTCTCGCCTTCGAGGTGCAGGGCGCCGACGCCCTCTTCGGGCGGACCTGGGGGCTGTCACGCCCGGTGCCCTACCTGCACTTCGAGGCGGCCTACTACGCCTCCGTCGACCACTGCATCGCGGAGGGGCTGTCCCGCTTCGAGCCCGGCCACGGCGGGGAGTTCAAGTACAAGCGGGGCTTCGAGCCCGTCCGGATCAGCACGATGCACCGCTTCGCCTCCCCGCGCCTGCACGCGGCGGTCGCGGGCTGGGCTGCGCGTGAGCGGAGCTGGGTGGAGGAGCGGATCGCCGAGCGTCGCGAGGAGGCCGCGCTGCGGGGACTTCCGGTGCTCGAGATCCCCCAGTAGGGGCGCAGGCCCGCCTACCGCCGGCGGCGCAGCCCCAGCAGCCCGAGCCCCATCACGAGCAGCGCCACCAGCGAGGCCGGCGACCGGCTCGTCGAGCAGCTGCCCCAGGTGGGGTCCTCGGCCACGAAGTAACGCGCCTCGGACCACGCCGACGCGGCGCCCAGCGCGTCCACCGCGCGCACCCGCCACCAGTGGCCGCCGGCGAGCTCCATCCCCACCGCGTAGCGCGGCTCGGACACGACCTCGTCCACCTGGGTGACCCCGAAGGTCGCCTCGGCGCTCACCTGGAACTGGTAGCTGACGGCGTCGCCCTCGGCGTCGGTCACGGACGTCGCGCTCAGCTCGGGCGTCGCCGACGTCACGAGCATGTCCGACGGCGCGATGGGCTCGGGGGTGCTCGGCGCGTCGTTGTCCCCGCGCACGAGGAACGACACCACGTCGGGAGCGCCCGTCTGGCCGTTGCTGTCCTCGCCGAACACCCGCGCGAACCACGTCGTGTTCGGCGTCAGGTCGTAGGGGCCGCCCGGCGCGCCGTCGAGATCGACCCGCAGCGTCCCGGAGAGGTCTCCGAGGACCGTGAACTCGATGAGGTCCGCGGTGGCGAAGGAGTCGGCCGTGTCCAGAGCGATGTAGTGCAGGACGAGCGAGCCCTCGGGGTCCGTCGACTCGCTGATCTCCAGCTCGGGGCTCACGTCCTCGACCTGCGAGCCGTCCGCGGGAGCGATGATCACCGGCGCCGAAGGATCGTTGTTTGCGTCGAGGTAGCCGAAGGGCTCGAGCGCCGTCCACTGGCTCGCCCTCCCCGCCGGGTCCACGGCGCGGGCACGCCACGTGTAGAGGAGGCCCGTGCCCAGGGTGACGTCGATGAGCCACGCGGTCTGGTCGCCCGCGAGGCCGCCGTCCGCGCTTCCGCTGGTCACGAGGTTCACCCCGGTGCCGTCGTACAGCTCGAAGCGGTACTCGATCCCGAGGCCCTCGGGGCTCGACGACCCCTCGACGATCAGCTCCTCCTCGCCCGACTCCATCGTCTGGCCGAGGAGGGGGAAGACGAGGGTCGGCGTGTTCGGGCTCTCCCCCGAGGTGTCCACGCGGAACGAGGTGGCGCTGCTCCAGCCGCCCAGGGCGAAGGCGTCCGACGCCACGGCCCGGAACCAGTAGTCCGTGTCGTCCGTGAGGTCCTGCGTCGCGGTCCAGCTCGTGGTCGGCGTGCCCTCGGCGACCCCCGACTCGGACACCACGAGCGTGGTGAGCGCGGCGTCCGAGTAGATCTCGAACGTGTACGTCAGGGCGTCCCCGAGCGGGTGCGTGCCGTTGCTCACCTCGAGCGTCGGGCGCGCGTCCGTCACGTAGTCCCCCTCGCCGGGCGAGAGGTTAGTGATGCCCGAGGGCCCCTCGAAGACGTTCGGGTCCGTCCCGTCCGCGTACTCGAGGCTCGCGGGCCGCCCGTCGCCGTCCGCGTCGGAGGCGGCGTCGCTGGCGTCCAGCGGATCGAGGCCGTTCGCGGTCTCGTACGTGTCCGGCATCCCGTCGCCGTCGTCGTCCGTGTCGATGCAGTCGGGCTGCAGGTCGGAGTCCGTGTCGGTGAACTCGTCGACGAGGCTGCCGTCGCAGTCGTTGTCCACCGCGTCGCAGCTCTCGGGCGCGCCGTTGTAGATCGTCGAGTCCAGGTCGTTGCAGTCCGTCGCGTCGAGGTCGCCGTCGTCGTCGTCGTCCGTGTCCACGCAGTCCGGGAGCAGGTCCCCGTCGGTGTTCGTGAACCCGTCGACGAGGTCCTCGTCACAGTTGCTGTCCACGAAGTCGCAGGACTCGGTCGCGCCGGGGTAGGTCGTCGCTTCGCCATCGTCGCAGTCGTCGTCGGCGTTGCCCGCGATGCCGTCGACGCCGCACGAGTTGAACCCGTCGGAGTCGCCGTCGAAGCCCTCGTCAGCGGTGCCATCGCAGTCGTCGTCCACCGCGTTGCACGCCTCCGTGGCGCCCGGGTAGGTGGTGCCGACGGCGTCGTCGCAGTCGTCGTCGGCGGTGCCCGCGATCCCGTCCGGCCCGCAGCTCGTGACCCCGTCCACGTCGGTGTCGAAGCCCTCATCGGCGGCGCCGGAGCAGTTGTTGTCGATGGCGTCGCAGAGCTCGGTCTGGCCGGTGTAGATGGTCGGGTCGTTGTCGGCGCAGTCGGTCGCGTCGATGTCTCCGTCGTTGTCCGTGTCGAGCTGCTCGATCCCCACGACCGTCAGGGCGCCGGCGGGGTCTCCGTCCAGAGGCACGCCGAAGTCCGTCCCCGCGTACTGGACGTCGGTTCCTTGCCCCGGGACGTGGTCGATCCCGAAGTCGGTGATGGCGCCGCTGTTGCTCGCGGTCGTCTCCAGGGTCACCGAGACGAAGAACGTCCCCGTGGTCCCGGAGCTGACGGCGGTGTCCGCGGAGGAGGCGAGCGCGAAGTCGAGCATCCCCGTCGTCAGCGTGAAGGTCGTGGCGCTGTCGACCAGGGTGTCGCTCGTTGAGCTGAAGCTCCCGTCGCCGTCGTCCCGCCACACGTCCACCGAGGCGAAGATCGCGCCCGCATCCGCGTCCGACAGGGGCACGCCTGCTCCGTCGTGGAGGAACAGCGGCAGAGCGCCCAGCTCGAGGTCCACGTCGCCGGTACGCCCGAACGTGTGGGCGAGGTCGATCTGGAGCACCACGCCCTCGAAGGACTCCTCGATGCTGGCGGGGGCGATGTCGGTCGTGACGAGGGACGTGGCCTGCCGGTCCGTCTTCACCCACTCGAACGACGAGCTCTCGGTCCGGGCGAGATCGATGTCGCCGTCGTTGTCGATGTCCCCCGCGCTGGACCAGCTGTGCCCGTTCCCGGTCGTCGTGCGGCCTGTCCACGTGAGGCCCAGGCCGTCGGTGTTCTCCTGCCAGCCCGCGTAGCTGCCTCCGTCCATGAGCAGATCCACGTCCCCGTCGTGGTCCACGTCGTGGACCCACAGGTCGGCGCTGCCGAGCCCGGTGCCGATCGTCCCGCCGAGCGGCCACAGGTCCGTGGTCGGCGAGACGTTCTCCCACCAGAACATCCCGGACGACGTCGTCCCGAGGATGTCGAGATCGCCGTCCCCGTCGATGTCCGCCGGGGTCGCCGAGCCCGTGCTCGAGTCCTCGATCACCGTGACCTTCGTCCACGTGGAGCAGATGGACCCTGCGCCGGGGTTGATCAGCCAGGAGATGCTGGGGTTGTACGAGCCCTGGATCCCGTTGTGGAAGACGACGTCCTCGTCTCCGTCGCCGTCGACGTCCGCCATCTTGAACTCCCACACGCCGAGGGAGGGGTGGATGACGCAGCCGCTGGAGCCGTTGGTGAAGGTGCCGTTGCCGTTGTTCAGCGTCACGTACAGGTAGCGGCCGCTGTAGTGGTTCATGGAGAGGAGGTCGAGGTCGCCGTCGTTGTCGACGTCCGACCAGCGGTACCCCGAGTTGTTTCCTCCCAGGGAGGTCTCCGCCGGCCAGTTCGTGCCCGTGCCGTCGTTCGCGTAGTACCGGTTCGGGCCGGCGAACGCGGGGTCGATGTCTCCGTCGCGGTCCACATCGGCGCTCCGGAGCAGCCGCTGGTTCACGAGGAAGTCGTCGACGATGCTCGTGCCCGACCACGACGCCCCGTCCCCCTGGTTCAGCGCGGAGAACACCCAGTCCGCGGGCGTGTTCGTGCCGTTGGGCTCTTCGATGCCGAGCATGTCCAGCTGGCCGTCGTTGTTCAGATCGGCGAGCTCGATCCCGTAGGGCTGCACATAGCCGCTGTCGATCGTGGTGGAGGCGCCCATGCTGACGGTGCTGTGGACGAGCAGGTTCGGGAACCAGGCCGTGCTGTCGTCCGAGGTGGAGGTGGCGACGATGTCGAGATCGCCGTCCGTGTCCATGTCCCCGAGGCGGAGCCCCGTGATCTCGTCGTAGCTCGTCGTGACGGTCCGCTCCACGAAGGAGGCGCCCTGATCGACGTTCTCGAAGGAGGAGATCCCGCCGTCCCAGCCGAGGACGATGTCGAGGTCGCCGTCCCAGTCGAGGTCCCCGATGTCGAGGTCCCCGACCTCGTCCGCCGCGACCGCCGTCATCAACGTGGTGCCGCCGTCGAAGGACCCGGCGCCGTCGTTCCGGTAGAGGATCAGGCGGGCCTCGGTGGCCGCTGCCTCGCGAGCCACGATCACGTCGAGGTCGCCGTCATCGTCGATGTCGCCGACCACGACCTGCTGCGCGTTCGTCTCCGCCGAGATCGCGTTTGCTGCGGACCAGTCGGAGTTGAGGTCGGTGGCGTCGCCGCGCCCGTTCGCGTGCCAGAACACTCCGCCATCGCGCGCCACGACCACGTCCTCGTCGCCGTCCCGGTCGATGTCCGCCGACTCGAGGTCGGTCCACGCCTCGGTGGCGGCGATGGCGATGAGGTTGCTGCTCCAGGTCGTGTGGCTCGACGCGCCGCGCTGGTACATCCCCTGGAAGCCGGGAGCCTGCGCAGCCGACAGCGTGTAGATGTCGGTGTCGCCGTCGTGGTCGGCGTCGAAGCTGGTCGCCGCGACGCAGCCGATCCCGCTCACGATCGAGCTGAACCCCATGGCGCCGTCGTTCGCGTAGCCGAACCAGGAGTCTGCGTCGCAGTCGCCCGCGATCACGTCGAGCGTGCCGTTCCGGTCGATGTCCGCGAGGTGGATGCCCTGGGTCTCGGTGCCGCTCAGCAGCGTCTGGGACGTGAAGGTCGCCCCGTCGCCTCCGTTGACGTAGGCCAGGGTGCCGGTGGCCGAGTCCTGGTTGGCGACGACGACGTCGAGCTCGCCATCGCCATCGAGGTCACCGAGCCTCAGCTCCACCGGGGCCGTGGAGCTCCCCACGGTGACCGGCGCCCCCCAGGGCACGGCCTGCCCAGCGGCGGTCAGCGGGGCGCAGAGGCCCAGGGCGAACAGCAGTCCTCGCACACGCATCACTCCTCCTGGTCGGCTGCGGAGTCGTCGTCGTCGTCGGGGTAGATCTCGTCGGCTTCGGGCAGCACGCAGGCAGCGGTGCCGAGCAGGAACATCAGCAGAAGTAGGAAGCGTCGCATGGCTCCGCCATCCTAGCTGGGCTCGAGGCAGAGACGAGTGCCCGGGACGACCCGAGCGCGTGAGAGCGTACTCAGCGTGAGTTCAGGCTCGCCGTCGCACGAACAGCCCGAGGCCGAGGAGCAGGATGGCCCAGGCGGAGGCGCTTCCGCCGCCGGTCGAGCAGCTCCCCCACGAGGGGTCCTCGGCGACGAAGTAGCGCACCTCGGACCAGGCGCTCGAGCCGCCGAGGGCGTCCACCGCGCGCACCCGCCACCAGTAGCCACCAGCGAGATCCTCGGTCACTCCGTAGCGAGGCTCGCTCGCCACGTCGTCCACGACCAGGGCGCCGAACGTGAGCTCGGTGCTCACCTGGAACTGGTAGCTCACCACGTCGCCTTCGGGATCGGTGACGTCCGTCGCCGTCAGCTCGGGGTTGCTGTCCGTGACCATCTTCTCCGCCGGGCCGATGAGCTCGGGGACGCCTGGCGGGTCGTTGTCGCCCCGGACCAGGAATCCGACGACGTCCGGCGTGCTCACCTGGCCGTTCGCGTCCTCGCCGTAGACCCGGGCGTACCAGGTGATGTTCGGGGTCAGCTCGATGGGAGCGTCGACCTCGGGGTGGGTCTCATGCAGGGTCGACAGGTCCACCCGCAGCGTCCCCGACAGGTCGCCGAGGACCGAGAACTCGATGAGGTCGTCCGTGGCGAAGGTGTCCGCCGTGTCGAGCGAGATGGTGTGGAGGACGAGGGACTCCTCCGGGTCGGTCGACTCGTCGATGACCAGCTCGGGGCTGACCGTCCCGACGTCGCCGCCGTCCTCGGGAGAGAGGAACGCCGGAGCGCCGGGGTCGATGTTCGCGTTGAGGTACCCGAACACCTCCAGAGGGGTCCACTGGCTCGCCCGGCCGGCCGGGTCCGTCGCCTTCGCGCGCCAGGCGTACAGGTCGCCGGCGTTCAGGGCGATGTCGATGAGCCAGGCGGTCTCCGCGCCGTCGGTGCCCCCGTCCACGTCGGCGCTGCTGAGCAGGGTGTCGCCGACCCCGTTGTAGAGCTCGAACGTGTACTCGATCGACAGGCCCTCGGGGCTGACCGAGTCGACGACGATGAGCTCCTCCTCGCCCGTCTCCATGGTCTGGCCGAGGAGCGGGAACTCGAGCGTCGGGGTGTTCGGGCTCTCACCGGACGTGTCGATGCGGAACGAGCTCTCGGTGCTCCAACCGCCCATGACGAACGCGTCGGAGGCAGCGGCGCGGAACCAGTAGTCCGTGTCGTCGATGAGGTCCTGCGTCGAGGTCCAGGTGGTGGTCGGAACGCCCTGGGCGATCCCCGACTCGCTGACGACGAGGGTGGTCAGGGCGGCGTCCGAGTAGATCTCGAACGTGTAGCTCATCGCGTCGCCGAGGGGGTGGGTGGCGTTGCCCACCTCGAGCGTGGGCGCGGCGTCCGTGACGAACACCCCCTCCTCGGGGGAGAGGTTCGTGGGCGCGGTGGGGCCCTGGTAGAGGTTCGGGTCCGTCCCGTCCGCGTACTCGACCGCCGCGGAGCGTCCGTCGCCGTCGGCGTCCGAGGCCGCGTCGGTGGCGTCGAGGGGGTCGAGGCCGTTGTCGTTCTCCCAGGTGTCCGGCAGCCCGTCGTCGTCGTCGTCCGTGTCGATGCAGTCCGGCAGCTGGTCCGTGTCCGTGTCGGTGAAGGAGTCGACGAGGCTGCCATTGCAGTTGCTGTCGACCGCGTCGCAGACCTCGGGGGCCCCGTTGTAGATGCTCGGGTCCGTGTCGTTGCAGTCACTGCTGTCGAGATCGCCGTCGTCGTCGTCATCCGTGTCGACGCAGTCGGGGAGCAGGTCGACGTCGGTGTTGAGGAACTCGTCGACGAGGTCTCCGTCGCAGTCGCTGTCGACGAAGTCGCAGGACTCCGTGGCGCCGGGGAAGGTCGTGGCCTCGCTGTCGTCGCAGTCGTCGTCGGCGTTGCCGATGATCCCGTCGGGGCCGCAGGAGTTGACGTTGTCGCTGTCTCCGTCGAAGCCCTCGTCGGTCGTGGTGTCGCAGTCGTCGTCGACGGCGTTGCACGTCTCCGTGGCGCCCGGGAAGGTGGTGCCGACGCTGTCGTCGCAGTCCACCGCCGCCCCGTAGGTGGTCACGCAGCCGGCGTCGCTCCCGTCGAAGGCGCCGTCGCCGTCGACATCGAAGCCGTCGTCGACGGTGGTGTCGCAGTCGTCGTCCACGAGGTTGCACAGCTCGGTGGCGCCCGTGTAGACGAGCGGGTCGTTGTCGGCGCAGTCGCTGCTGTCGGGGTCGCCGTCGGCGTCGCTGTCCAGTTCGAGGACGTCCACGTCGACCCCGGAGATGCCCGCGGGCGTCCCGTCGCGTACCACCACCACGTCCCCGCCGAAGTGGTCGATGAGGACACCGGTGCCTGCGACGTGGTCGATGCCGAAGCTGGTGAGCCCCGCGGCGAAGGCGCCGTTCGCGATCTCCGCGACGACGACGTAGTCGCCCGTGGTGGCGGCGGCGACGCCCGCCCCCGCGACCCCCGAGGGCAGGTCCCAGGTCAGCAGCCCGGTGGACAGGGTGTAGCTGTTGATGGCGTCCACGAGAACGTCCGAGCCGCCCCCCGCGGCCCCGTCGCCGTCCACGTCTCGCCACACCTCGAGGGCGCCGAAGAGCGTGGCCGCCTCGCTGTCGGTGAGGGCGGCGCCGCTCCCGTCGTGGAGGAACAGCTCGAGGGTTCCGAGCTCGAGGTCCACGTCTTCGGTGCGCCCGTAGGTGTGGTCGAGGGTCACGGTGAGCACCGTGTCCGACTCGGTCTCCATGATCCCGAGCGCTGGCGAGCTGTCCGCCGTCGAAGCGGCCGCCTGCTGGAGGATTCCCTGGCGCCAGCCGTAGCCGGCGTTGTCGATGTAGAGGATGTCCAGGACCCCGTCGCCGTCGATGTCGGCCACGTCCGTCCCGCTCCCGGTGCCCGAGACGCTGGTCGTCTCGTCCCAGGACGCGCCGAAGATGAGGTTCTCGATGAAGTAGGTGTCCGAGCCGCTCCGGGCGATGAGGTCCTCGTCGCCGTCGTGGTCGGCGTCGACCGGGACGTTCGAGCCGTAGCCAGTGCTGGAGATGACCGTCTGGGGCCAGTTGCCGGCGATGTCGGTCGGCGAGCCGGGGTTGAGGAGGCCGAAGGTGTCGCCCTCGGTGAACACCACGTCGAGGAGGCCGTCCTCGTCCAGGTCGAGGTAGTTCACCGACCCCGGGTTCTGGAACGTCCCCGGCGGGGTCAGGGCGATCTGCTGGAACGTGGTCGCGCAGCCGCTCCCGCCGGTCTGGCGGAACCAGAGGAGCCCGTTGTTCAGGCCGTTGCCCTGGGTGATGACGATGTCCTGCAGGCCGTCCTGGTCCAAGTCGACCATGTCGCCGCCGCGGGTCCGATCGGGGCCGTTGTAGAAGGTGCAGTTCGTCCAGGAGCTTCCGTCGCCGTTGTTCAGGTTCGCCAGCGCCGTCCCGCCGGTGTTCTGGCTGCGGATGATGTCGATGTCCCCGTCGGCGTCGAGGTCCCCCACGTCGCCGCCCCAGGACGTGGAGCTGTTCTGGATGGAGACGACGGTGCCGAAGTCGGTCCCGTCCCGCACCTCGTTGGGGTACCAGCGCACCTGGGAGGGGGAGAAGTTGCCGATGACGAGCTGGTCGTCGTCGCCGTCCCCATCGAAGTCCGCGTGCTCCTGCCAGTTCGCGGAGTTGATCGAGTTGCCGATCTGGATCGGCGAGCTCCAGGACGAGCCGTCGCCGAGGATGTTCAGGGAGTAGTGGGTCGTGCCGCTGCTGCCGTCGCTCCAGAACCCGAGGACGTCGAGGTCGCCGTCCAGATCCAGGTCCGTCAGGACGGGGCCCACCGGGCTCCCGCTCGGCCCGGCCATGAAGGTGGTCTCGCTGCCCGAGAAGCTGTAGGTCGCGTGGACCATCTGGTTCTCGATCCAGGAGACGGAGCCTTCGGACGACGATGCAGCGACGATGTCGTAGTCGCCGTCGTCATCCAGGTCCGCGAACCGGGCGCTGGAGACGTTCACGATGGAGGTGGTGACGGTGTGCTCTACCCACGACGTGGCGTAGTCGATGCTCTCGTAGAGGTACACGCCGGACGCACGGGCGACCAGGAGGTCCAGATCCCCGTCGTAGTCGATGTCGACGGCGTCGAGATCGAGGACGTCGGAGGCGCCGGTGTTGTCGATGGTCTCGGAGCTGCCCCAGGCGGCCGCACCGTCGTCCGGGACCATGACGAGGGCCGCACCCGCGCCGCCGTTCGTCCCGACGATGACGTCGACGAAGCCGTTGCGGTCGAAGTCGGCGACGAGGATCTCGGTCGCGCCGTCGAGCGTGGAGACGGTGATGGGGGCGCTCCAGTCCCCGTTGAAGTCGGTGGTGTCGCCCCGGTTGTTCGTGTGTGCGAAGACGCCCCCGTCGCGGCAGAGGAGGATGTCGAGCTCGCCGTCGTTGTCGATCTCGGCGGTCTCGATGTCCGTCCAGGTCTCGTCCGCCGCGATCGCGATCAGGTTCACCCCGGACCACGCCCCGTGGGCGGTCGCGCCCTTCTGGTACATGCCTTCGAAGCCGGACGCCTGATTCCAGCTGAGGCTGTACAGATCGAGGTCGCCGTCCTTGTCGGCGTCGAAGGCGGTCTGGGCGACCGAGCCGATGCCGGAGGAGATCTGGGTGTAGGTCCCGGCCCCGTCGTTGGACAGGACCGCGTAGGAGTCGCTCCCGTCGACCCCGACGAGGACGTCCGGGTGGGCGTCGAGGGTCACGTCCTGGATGTGGAGGCCGTCGAGGTTCGTCGCCGCTCCGAAGACCGTCGCGGCGGTGAAGGAGGTGGCGCCCGTGTCGTTGCTGTAGACGACGAGGCCGTCCGTGTTCCCGTAGGCGACCACGACATCCAGATCGTGGTCCTGGTCCATGTCCGCGACGCGGACGTTCGTTGGCGCGGCCCCGGTCCCGATCGTGACCGGACCGGCCCAGGGCACCTCACCCGCGAGGGCGAGGCCGGGCACCAGAGCCAGCGTTGCCAGTGGGACCAGGAGTCGGGGGGTGGACATCACTCTTCCTCCTCGGACGCGGAGTCGTCGTCATCGTCGGGGTAGATGTTGTTGGAGTCCGGCAACGTGCAGGCTGACACCAGCGCGAGGAGACCCACGAGGGCAAGGAACTGCCTCATCACGGGAGCACTCCGCTGATGCCGAAGGCGGTCGTCTGGCCGTCGCTGACGAACCAGGGCGCGGCGGCGAAGGTGCCCGGAGGAGCGGCGACCCCGATGATCGTGAGGACCGCGCCGGTGGCGGCGGTCACCCCTCCGGCGATGGACAGCCCGAGGCCCACCTTGTTCTGGGTGACGTAGCCCTCGTAGTCCGCCCGGGGGATCAGCGTGGAGCCCGCCTTGGGGATGCCCGCGTTGTAGGCCGCCATGTTGATGCCGACCCCGGCGCCCGCGAGGCCCGCGCCCACGCCGACCGTGACGAGCCCCGCGATGGCGGGCCCGGCGAGGCGGTTGTTGGCCTTCGCGCGGCGACGGGCCCGGGCGGCGAGGCGCTTGCCGGTGTTGCCCAGCGCGGTGAACGTGCCGTCCTGGTAGCGGACGGCGCCGTCCTGGCTCACGAGCACCACGTCGTCCCAGCCCTCGGCCTTCGCTACCGCGTCGATCCAGGGGGCGTACTTCTCGTCGCCGACCATCAGCCCCTCGCGGAGCTGCCCGCCGGTGGTGAGGAGGATCCCCTGCTCGGGCAGGGCGTCCCGGGGCGGAATCTCGATCCAGAACCCGCTGTTCGTGCCCTCCACGAAGATCAGGTGGCCGCCGGCGAGCATGCGGGGGCTGCCGTCGTGCTCGATGCCGTTGTGGATGACCTTGCCGTCGATCTCCACCGTCAGGTTCGCCGGGGGGTTCGCGGTCACCGAGCGGAGCGCGGCGAGGTAGGTGGGCTGCGGCGTGGGAGGCCAGTCCGTCGGCCACTCCCGGCCCGGGGCGATGGCGGCGGCGCGCGCGAACGAGGCCTCGGCGCCGGCGCGGTCGTCCTCGAAGTACTTCGCGACACCCGCGAGGAAGTAGAGGTTGTAGATGTCGTCCTGGGTGGCGTTCCCCGCGAGGCACGGCACCTTCTCGGCGAGGCTCTCGATGTTGCGGAGCGCGTCCGTGTAGGACATGTCCGCCATCGCGTTCTCGATGCCGATCAGGTAGCCCTTCATGGGCTTGTTGCGCTTGTCGTCGTCGCAGCGGGTGACGCTGGTCGCGCCGACGATCATCGGCATGTTGTCCGGCACGCCGATCCAGTCGGCGATGGGTCCCGCGACACGCACGTCCGCCTCACCGAGCTCCTCCTGAGCCAGGGCGGCGGCGGTGGTGGCGTCGAGGCCTGGTGCGTAGACGACGAAGGTGGTCGCCGAGGCCATCGCAGGGACGGCGAGCGTGAGGAGAGTCGCTGCCAGAGCGATCCGCGAGTTCATGGTTGCCCTCCAGGTGCAGACTGACTTTGGCCGTTCCCGACCGCTGAAGATATGACGGGGATATGACAGCCGCGCCCACGGGACGATTTACGGCAGGGATACCGATTGGTTACGGCACCGGTACCCGGAGCACCGCCCGCGATGGGCACGCTCTGGGTGGAGGTTCCGATGACACGACTCGCTCTCGCCTGCCTGATCACCCTGTGCGCGCTCCCCTGCCTGGCGTTCAGCCAGGAGGACGAGGCTGCCCCACCCGCCACCGGTCCCTCCGACGGCGATACACCCCGCGTTGTCTACGACTCCAGGACCGAGCTGGACATGGATGGCGCAGACGTCCGGGGTGAGAATACCAAGCCGCTGGGCGAGACCGTCGTGGGGCGGCGCGCTCAGGACTGGCGCCCCCTGTACTCACCGAAGCCGGACTTCGACGCGGAGATGCTGCGATCGGTGCGCCAGGTGCGATGAGGTCGGTGCCGGAGGGGGGCGCGCGGCGTCTGAGATAGGCTTCCCCCGAGGAGGTCGCCCTGACCACATCCCGTCGCACCGCGCTGAAGTGGACCGGGCTCGCCGCCGTCGCGGCGACGGCCGGGTGGCAGGTCTGGGGGAAGGGCTTCGGCGGCGACGTCGCCGGACAGGCGCCCCGCGCCTTCGCTTCCTGGCAGCTGGCGACGCTGGAGCGGGCCTGCGCGGCGGCCCTGGACGATGACGACGCGGGCGTCGTGACCGCGAGGGAGCTCGACGGCTACTTCGCCACGACGGGCGCCGAGATCGCCCCGGACTTCGCCCTCGCCCTGACGGTCCTCGAGTTCGGGCACGGAGGCCGGCGGTTCTCCCGCCTGGACAAAGACGCCGCCGCCGATGTCCTCGACGCCTGGGCGCGCTCGACGGCTGGGGTCCGGCGGCAGATCGCGAAGGCCGTCCGCGACGCCGCCCGCTTCACCTGGTTCTCCCGCGAGGAGACCTGGGGCGCCTTCGGCTACGACGGGACCTGGGTGGACCGGTGACCCGCACGGCGAAGGTCCAGGACGTCGTCATCGGCAGCGGGGCGGGCGGCGCGGTGGTGGCGGCGCGCCTCGCGGAGGCGGGGCGGACGGTTCTGCTCCTGGAAGAGGGACCGCGGGTCAGCAAGGCGGACTTCAACCAGCGCGAAGGCGACATGTACGCGCTGCTGTACCGGGATGCGGGCGGCCAGAGCACCGCGGACGGCGCGATCTCGGTGATGCAGGGCCGCTGCCTCGGCGGCAGCACGACGATCAACATGGGGGACGTCGTCCCGATCCATGACGCGGTCCTCGCCCACTGGCGCACCCGGCACGGGTGGGGCGACTGGGGCGGCGTGACCGACCGGGACGTGCACACGGCCGCGGATCGCGCGCAGCGGGACATGGGCGCGGGACCGATCCCCGAGGGGCTCGTGAACACCGCGAACCGCAAGCTGCGCGAGGGCGCGGAGACCCTCGGGCTCGCGAACGAGGTCCTCCACCACAACCGCACCGGCTGCATCGGCAGCGGCTACTGCCTCATCGGGTGCGCCTACGACGCGAAGAAGGGGACGCACCTGAGCTACGTCCCGCGCTTCGAGGCAGCGGGTGGGGAGGTCTGGTGCGACAGCCGGGTGGACCGGCTCGAGCCGGGGGCGGTGGTGGGAGCTGGCTTCCGGGTCGAAGCGGAGCGCACGTTCGTGTGCGCGGGGACCGTGCACACCCCGGGGATCCTCGGGCGGTCGGGGCTCGGTGGCGCGCGGTTGGGGGAGCACCTGACCCTCCAGCCCCAGGGCCCGGTCCTCGCCGTCTTCGACCAGCGCATCGATCTGCACCGCGGGATCCCCCAGTCCTGGGCCATCGTCGGGCCGCTGGAGCACAGCGAGGAGCGGGGCCTCGGCGGGTACACCATCGAGGGGGTGGCCGGCGGCCCGGCGATGACGGCGTCGATGATGCCGCTGCCCATGAAGGAGCTGCGGCCCTTCCTGAGCCGCTTCCGGCAGGCGGCGGCGGCGCTGTGTCTCGTCCCGGATCAGCCGTCGGGGCGGGTGGTGTGGAGCGGGGCTCGGCCGACGATCGAGTACGAGGCGACCGCCGAGTACACGGCGCGGCTGCGGGAGGCCCTGACCACCGGATGCCGGGCGTACCTCGCGGCAGGGGCGACCGAGGTGATCCTGCCGGTGGTCGGAGGCAAGCCCATGCGCACCGAGCGGGACCTGGCCGCCATCGCCGACCTGCCCCTGCGGACCTGCGACCTCTCGATGATCTCCGCCCACCCCCAGGGGACCTGCCGCATGGGACCAGACGCCGGCTCCAGCGTGGTCGGCATGGACTTCAAGGTGCACGGCAGCGAGGACGTCTACGTCTGCGATGCCTCCCTGTTCCCGACGTCCGCGTCGACCCATACGATGGTCCCGGTGATGACGATGGCGCACCTCCTCGCGAACCAGCTCACCGCATGAGCACCCCCTCGACGCACCGCACGTGGCCACGGCTCCAGGCCCTGGCCCGCCACCCCCAGGTGCCTGTGCTCGTGGCGCTGATCGCGGTGGTGCTCGCCCTCCCGGCGCTCTTCGTCGGGTACCAGGCGGACGACTACGTGCACCAGGCGATCCTCGGCGGCGTCGAGCCCGTGGAGGGGCCCCAGCGTTCGGCGGTGATGGACCTGTTCGCGTTCTTCGACGGGGACGAGGAGCGCAACGGGCGCCTCCGGGACGCGGGGGTCAGCCCCTGGTGGTCGGACCTCACCCTGCGGGCCCGCTTCTGGCGACCTGCGACGGCGGTGACCCACCTGCTCGACCACGCCGTGGCGCCGGGGAACGCGGTGTTCGCGCACGTGCACTCCCTCGTCTGGCTCTTCGTGCTCTGCGTCCTCGCGGCGTACCTGTTCCGCGCCGTCCACGGGCCGGGCCTGATCGCCGGGTTCGCCGCTCTGCTCTACGCCGTCGACGAGACCCACGGCATGCCCGCGGGGTGGCTCGCGAACCGCAACGCGCTCGTCGCGGGCGTCTTTGGGTTGGCGGCGATGCTGCTGTTCGTCCGTGCCCGGCGCGGGGGGGATCGGCTGGCGTTCGTGGCGTCGGTCGGAGCGTTCGCGGTGGCGCTGCTCGCCGCGGAGGCGGGGTTGGCGACGACGGCGTGGCTGTTCGCCTGGGTCGTCTGCATGGAGCCCGACACCAGCTGGCGGTCCCGGATCGCGGCCCTGGCGCCCTTCGGGCTCGTGGTCGTCGCGTGGCGCGTCGTCTACTCGACCCTCGGGTACGGCGTGGACGGCTCGGGGCTGTACCTCGATCCCGTGCGGTCGCCGTTGCGCTACCTCGTCTCCCTGCCGGGTCGGGTGGTCCTGCTCCTGTCGGACCAGTTCTTCAACTTCCCGTCGATGTTCCCCGCGATGGCGCCCGGGGTGGTGCGGGTGGCGGTCACCGCGGTCCTGACTCCCCTGGTGGTCGGCGGCGCGGTCGTGCTCTGGCGGCGCCTGGACGACGTGCCGGCCGTCCGGTTCTGGGTGGTCGGGATGGCGCTGTCGCTCCTGCCGGTGGCCGCGACGTTCCCGATGGGGCGGGTCCTGGGGTTCGCCGGGCTCGGTGGGGCGGCGTTGATGGCGATGGTGGTCGCGCGCGGGCTCGCCGGGGGAGGGAGCCGGCTCGTCACGGCGATCGTCGTGGTCCATGTGGGGCTCGCGTCGGCCCTGCTCCCCGTCCAGTCCTTCATCACCCGACCGCTGACGGATCTCATGTTCAACCCCTGCGACGAAGCCCTGCGCGGTCGCGACATCGCCGGCAAGACCGTCGTGATCGTGAACAGCAACGACCTGTGCGGCAGCTTCGTGGCGTATCGGCGCGCCGTCGACGGGCGCCCCCAGCCCGCCGCGGTCCGGTTGCTCGCCTCGGCGCTGTACGACATCGAGGTGGAAGGGGTCGACGCGCACACCCTGGAGGTCCGGATCCCGGCCGGGATGCAGAGCACGGACGCGGACGCGCTGCTGCGGTCGGTGGACGACGTGCTGCCCCTCGGGGCCGAGGTCGCTCTCACGGGCACGACGTACACGATCAAGGGGTGGAACGACCGGGGCCTCGTCGACCGGATCCACGTGCGGTTCGACGCCCCGCTCGACGACCCGTCCCTCGTCTGGCTCTGCACCCGCGACCGCCGCCCCGCGGACTTCACGCCGCCCGCGCCGGGCGAGGTGGTGGCGCTGTCGAGGGCGTTCTGAGGCGGCCCGCCCTGGCCAGACCAGGAAAACGTCGCGCCAGCCAATCCGCGCCGGGGTCCCGCGCGCTTGCAGCGAGTCAGGCCCGGCGGCACACTGCGCGCGGCACTGTGCGCCGCGGCACGTCGGAACCGAGGAGTCCATCGATGCGCGCCCTCTCCCTCGTCTTCGTTCCCCTGATGGCCCTCCTGCTCGGAGGCTGCCCCGGGACCCTGCTCATCTGCGGTGAGAACTGGCCCGAGTGCGCCGACGGCCTCGGCACCGGAGACGACGACGACCTCGCCGGGGATCCGGACTTCTCGAACTACGACGGCATCGAGTACCTGAACATCGACTGGGACGCCGAGGCCGAGGCCGACGGCCAGTTCGACTGCGAGGCCGAGTTCCGCGCGCAGGGGCCCCGGACCCTGGTGGACGACCAGAACCTGTGCCCCAGCTGCGACGAGATCTGGACCGTGACGCTCGTCGCCGAGCCGGAGGTCGAGGAGTGCCTGAGTCAGGGCACGGCCATCAACGCGCCCACCTCCTACGAGCGCAAGATGGGCATCCGCCTCGGTGAGGGCGTCGACTTCACCGTCTTCCGCACCGCCTTCAGCGTCCAGGACCCCCTCGGAAGCTCGGAGAACGACCCGCTGATCCAGGCGGGCGTCGGCGCCTTCCAGGGCACCGAGTACACCTGGTCCGGCATCGGGAGCCCCGTCGAGAACGAGAACCGGCGGTACGCCTTCTACTTCTCCGGTGAGGGGGACTTCTGAGCCCCGCGAGCCGCGCGCTCGTCGTCCCGCTCCGGTCCGCTGCTTCCTCCCCTCGCGCCCTCGGCGGGAAGGGGGCTGCCCTCGCCGATCTCCTCCGGCTGGGCCACCAGGTCCCCCCTGGCTTCGTCGTCACCACCGACTGCCTCGACCTCGTCGCCCGCGACGACTCGGTGCGTGGTCCCCTGTCCACGGCGGCACTGGCGCTGGCCGAGGGGGACGGCGAGCGGGCGGTGCTCGCCGCGCGCGCCGCCGCAGATGCGCTCCGAGGCGCGCCCATCCCCGAGGAGCTCGTCGCGAGCGTCACGACCGCGTGGCGTGAGCTGATCAGCGAGTCCCTCGCCGACGGCCAGCGGGTCCTGCTCGCGGTGCGATCCTCCGCCGGCGCCGAAGACGGTCGACGGCACTCCCACGCGGGCCAGTTCGAGTCCGTCCTCAACGTGTCGGGCCTCGCCGCCACCTGGGACGCGATCCGGGAGGTGTGGGCGTCGTGGTTCTCCGAGCGCGCGGTGCGCTACCGGCTCCACGTGCGGGCCGAGGGCGCGCCCCGGGACGAGCCACCCGTCCCGGCGATGGCGGTGGTGGTGCAGCGCATGGTGGTGCCCCGCGCTTCGGGGATCCTGTTCACCGCGGACCCGGTCACCGGCTCCCGCAAGGAGATGACCCTCGAAGCGGGCCCCGGCCTGGGTGAGGCGCTCGCCCAGGGGCGGATCCACCCTGACTACTGCAAGGTCCGGCGGTCTCCGCTGCGGATCGTCGAGCGCTCGGTCGCGCCGCACGTGGGGCGCCTCGATCCCCTCCCTCCGGGAAGCGGCGAGCTGCTGTTCCGAGAGCCCCGGGAGGACGCGCGGCCGCGGAGGCGCGCGTGCGTGACCGACGCGGAGGTCCTCGCGGTGGCTCGTGTGGGGCTCGCCATCGAGGAAGCGCAGGGCGGCCCGGTGGACGTCGAGTGGACGATCGACCGCGGGGGGCGGCTGTGGGTGGTGCAGGCGCGCCCGGTGACGGCGCTCCCGCGGCGTGGCGCGACCACGATCGCGGAGCTGCGGGATCGGCCGGTGCTCTGGACCCAGCGCTTCTGCGGGGAGCGGTGGACGGACCAGGCGACCCCGCTGGGCTGGTCCGTGATCCAGCCGATCCTCCACCACTTCACGCTGTGGGAGGACGCGCGGGATCGCTGGCTCGACGGCACCGATCCCTCCCGCCTCGTGCGGGGGCGCCCGTACTTCAACATCACGGTCTTCCGGCACCTCGCGTTCCGCCTGCCTGGCGGCAGCCCGCCGCAGCTGATCCTGGAGATGGTCCCCCCGGAGGAGGCCGAGGTCCTGCGGTCCGCCCCGCCCTACCTGCCCAACCTGCGGCTCGTGGCCTCGATCTTCGGGCAGGTGTTCGCCGAGCGTCGGTGGGAGCGCTACCGCTTCAACTTCCTCACGAACCACGACCAGTGGGACGCTTTCGCTCCCGAGCTCGCCCGACGGACGGACGCGCTGTCGCTGGACTTCACCACCGCCGCTGAGGCGCTGCCCGTCATCGACGACGCCCGGCGCCTCATCGTGGAGTACCTGGAGCTCCACCTGCTGAGCTTGCTCTTTGCCCACCTCTCCTACGAGCTGCTCGGCCTCGCGCTGCGGTCCTGGGTGGGCGAGGGGGGAGAGGCGGTGCGGTCGGCGCTCGTCGCGGAGGCGGACAACGCGACGCTGAAGGTGAACCAGCAGCTGTGGGACCTGGCGGAGATCGCGCGGCGCCATCCCGACGTGCGGGACCGGCTGGACGGCGCGCACGACCCCGAGGACCCGCTGGCCTCGTTCGTGGGTGCGGACGGAGGGGAGGAGTTCCTCCGCGCGTTCGCCCAGTTCGTGGACGACCACGGCCATCGGAGCGACGCGTCCTGGGAGATCTTCTCGGACCGGTGGGCCGACGCCCCCGAGACGGTGCTCGCGATGGTCGCCTCCGTGCTCCGCGGAGCGGACCGGGCGGACCCCTACGAGCGGGTGCGGGCGCGGGAACGAGAGCGCGCCCACGCCGAGGAGCTGGTGCGGGCCCGGATGCGGCGGTCGAGGCGCCGTCGGCTCGTCCCCTGGCGCCGGGCGATCTTCGGGGAGCTGCTGACGACCTGCCGCCGGTACATGGCCCTGCGGGAGAACCAGCGCTACGCCTACGACCGGCTGCTGCTGCGGATGAAGCGGGTGTTCGAGCGGCAGGGGGCGCTCATGGAGCGGGACGGCCTCCTGGCTCGGGGCGAGACGATCATGTTCCTCGAGCTCGACGAGCTGCGCGGCCTCGCGACGGGGGACGTCCCGCCCGCGAGCCTCGCGGAGACGCTGGACCGCCGCGAGCGGGCCTTCGGGCGTCAGGCGGGATCGAGCCGGCCCGACTTCCTGATGGCCGGGGACCACGCCGTGCCCATCGACTCGGCGGCGGGCCCCACGGACGATGGCGGCTCCAGCTGGGATGGCCTCGGGATCTCGCCCGGGCGGGTGCGTGGGCGGGTCAAGGTGCTCCGGACGCTCGCGGACATGAGCAAGCTCCAGCCCGGCGACATCCTCGTCGCCCGGTCCACGGATCCGGGCTGGACCCCCCTGTTCCTCACCGCCGCGGGGCTGATCCTGGAGCTCGGCTCGCTGCTGTCCCACGGGGCGGTCGTCGCGCGGGAGTACGGCCTCCCGGCGGTGGTGAACGTGGCCCGGGCGACGCACGTGCTAGAAGATGGGATGGAGGTCACGATCGACGGGGACCGTGGCCGGGTGATCCTCCATCGGGCACCCTGATGCCCCGCGGAAGGGAACGGGCGGTGCTTATCTCCTTCCCGATGCCGTCCAGGAACGCCTTTCTTGTCTTGCTCCTCGTGCTCTCGGGCTGCGCGCCCGGAGACCTGGCGCTGCGCGCAGGCGGGGGAGCCCCCAACTACGAGGAGAGCGATCCCCTCGGGGACGACGACGACGACGCCGCAGGCGACGACGACGACGACACCGGGTACGGCCCGGAGGTCTACAACCTGGACCCCGCGCCGGGCTCGAGCGACCACCACTACCGCCGCCCGCTCTTCGTGGTCTTCAACGGCGAGGCGGCGGGGACCACCATCAGTGTCCTCGGTCCCGAGGGGATCGTGCCGACGGCTCTGCGCTGGAGCGAAGACGGCTCCCGGGTCTGGATCCACCCCGAGCCCCGCCTCGCACCGGACTCGGAGTACACGGTCACCATCGGCCTGGGCTCGCAGAATCAGTCCTACTCGTTCGCCACCAGCCGCGTGGGCCTCCTCGACGAAGGGGTCGGCCTCACGGGCGGGGTGCATGCGCTCGACGTGACGGACCTCGAGGTGCAGAGCCCCGCCGGGCTCGGAGCGAACACCGAGCTGTACGCCGCGGGGAGCCTGCTCCTCGGCGTCGGCGACGTGGAGCCGTCCTCGGGGGTGCCCCTGACGCTCGGCGTCGGCGCGGAGGACGGGGGGAACTGGACCCAGGACTCGTGCTCCGTCGCCGCTCCGGTGCAGGCCGAGGAGGGCCTCGAGCTGACGGACGCCCTCGTGCAGGGCTCCGTGAACCTGCTCAGCTTCACGATCGGGGACGCGCCCATCGAGATCGAGGGCGCGGCGGTGGAGTTCGACTTCCTCCCCGACGGTGAGGGCCTCAGCGAGCTCTCCCTGAGCGGCTGGGTGACGGAGGAGAGCGTCGAGGCGCTGCTCGGCACCGACTCCGGGTGCGAGCTCGTGGAGGGTTCGTCCGAGGCCGTCTGCGTGCCCTGTCCCTCGGAGGACGGGCTCTGCGTCCTCCTCGAGCTCGGGGGCATCCATGGCACCCGGGTGGACGTGGATCTGACGCCCGTGACGCCCGCGGAGCTCGACTCCTGCCCGGACGGCCCCACGGCGTACCTGGGATGCTCCTCCTCTCCGGGTGGGGCCAGCGGCCTGGCGCTGCTGTTCGCCTTCGCCGGGCTTGCCCTGCGCCGTCGCGCCACTCCCCAGGGCGCCGGCGCCTGAGGCAGACTGGGGGCGCGGGGGTCGAGGAGCTCGCCCCGCCACGGAGGATTCGATGACCCGATTGCACTGGCTGCTCGCTGTCTTGCTGCTCGCGCCCCTCTCCGGCTGCCCCTCGGCCGACGACGACGACTCCGCCGCGGCGGACGACGACGACTCGGCGAGCGACGACGACGACGCGGTCGACGACGACGACGCCGCGGACGACGACGACGACGATGACGACGACGACGGAGCGGGTCAGGACTACGACTCCGCGACGATCCCCGACTTCGGCGACTGCGACGCGTCGCAGAACCAGTTCAAGATCATGCTCGGCGACGGCACGGAGATCGGTCCGTTCTCGGGCTTCTCTCCCGCCCCGACCTCGTTCGCGAACAACAGCGGGAACTGGACGCTCCGGATGGGCTCGGCGAGCACGTTCAACCAGCTCCAGGGGAACCGGACGGGGTACGCCACGGGCAGCGCGATCACGATGCAGGGCCCTCCCGGGGACGCCGGCAACGTGGTGAGCAACGTGCTCATCGGCGCCGGGGACATCGGCGCATCTCCGGGCGTGCTCGGCGGTGGCTATGGGCTGCCCCTGGCGAACGCGGACGGTCGGGTCGGCGGCGAGGTCACGTTCTCGGTGCTCCCGGAGCCGGACGCGACGGCCACGGGGACGTTCAGCGCGGTGCTCCAGCACCAGCAGCAGCTGACCGCAGGGAACGTGGTGCTCCTCGGGATCCGCGGGTGCTTCGAGGCCGCGCTCACGGCCACCGACTGAGGGATTCGGGCGCGGCCCCGTCCCGCTCCAGCGCCTTGCTTGTGGCACCCCCGATGGTGTAAGCCCTGCCCTTCGAGTCGCGCGCCCGCGTCTCGTGAAAGGGCACCTCATGAGCACTCCCTGGCGCATCACGCGCGGAGACGACCAGTTCCAGGCCAAGGATGTCGCCGAGCTCAAGCTCCTGGCGATCGGCGGCAAGATCCTCCCCGGGGACCTGATCCAGCCCCCGGGCCGCACGGACTGGCTCTACGCGAGCGAGGTCCCCGAGCTCGACGGGCTGCTCAAGACCCAGTCCGTCGATGTGGACGACGACTGGGCGAAGAGCCGGACCCCGAACAACGCGCTGCGGATCATCTCGATCGTGTTGGGTCTCGGCGTCGTGTGCGCCGGGTTCTACGGCCTCTACTGGGTCTACTCGAACCGGCCCGACGCGACCCAGGCCACCCTGTTCGGCGAGCACGAGAACGCGCTGAACCCGCTCGAGGCGCTGGCGACCGAGCACGCCGCGCTCCTCAAGGCGCCCGACAGCACCTCGGGCAGCGTGGGCGACGTGAAGAAGGACGACCGGGTCATGCTCGTGCGCAAGCTCGGTGACTTCTACGAGGTGTCCACGCAGGACGGCAAGACGGGCTGGCTCGGCACCGGCCAGGTCATCCCCGGCTACAAGTTCGACCAGAACCTCGCGGACCAGTACGACCCGCTGTTCAACCCGGACAACTACCTGCAGCTCATGAACTACTCGTGGACGCCCTCCGGTGAGGAGGACGACCCCGAGACCCTGACGAACATGCTCTTCGAGCTGAGCAACCCGACCGACTACGGCATGCAGGGCGTGATGCTCCGCGTGACGTTCAAGGACGGCAGCGACAACACGATCGACGTGAAGAACATCGAGGTCCCGCGCCTCGTGCCGCCTCAGGGCGACCTGTTCATCGACGGCATCGAGATCGACATCGAGTGGGACGACGAGACCCGCGCCGAGGTGGAGATCTTCGGGGCGCGCGCCCTGCTCAAGCCCGAGTTCGACAAGCTCCTCAAGGAGGAGCGCGAGCGACTTCGCGCCGAGGCCGAGGCCGAGGGCGGCGAGCAGAAGTAGCTCGCGGCTACTCCCGGCGCCGACGCCCCGCGAGGGCCAGGGCGCCCACCAGCCACCACCCGAGTCCCGTTCCCGGCGTCGCCGCGGCGTCGCACGCGCAGTCCTGCGTGGGCAGATCGACGCTGTCGTCGTCGTCGAGGAAGCCGACGGTGTCGTCGTCGTCTCCCGGGGCGCCCGGATCGGTGAGGAAGTCGAAGAACACGTCGGTGCGGACCGCGGAGCCGCGGCCTGAACACTGCGGGTCTCCCTCGGAGTGGACTCCCACGAGCACGAGCCCCGCGCCGAGGTCGGCGAAGGCCGCGCCGCCGCTGTCGCCGTGGCAGGTCCCGGCGCCGAGGTCATCCCAGCGGAGCGCGGTGGAGGTCAGCTCCGACAGCGCGACGTCGACGACGCGGCGGACGTGAGGCCCCTGCTGGCTTCCGTCCGGGTGCCCGAAGCCGACCAGGGTCAGGTCCAGCGGAGGGTCCAGGACGTCGAGGGCGGCGTCGCTGGCGGCGGCGGGGGTGATCTGGACCGGCGGGTCGAAGGTCACCATCGCGAGGTCGTGGGACGGGGTGGTCGCATACTCCGGGTGGACGGCGACGCTGACGAGCGGGCGTTCGGCCTCGGGCTGGGCGGGATCCGGGCCGAAGGACACGGAGAGCGGCGCGAGATCGTTCTCGAATCCGTAGATGCAGTGGCCCGCGGTCACGGCCTCGGTGGACGAGAGCAGGACGGCGGAGCAGTGGTACTCGCCGTCGTACTGGAGGGCGACGACGGCCGGGTGCTCGCTCGTGGGGGCGCCGCCGACGATGGCGGAGTCGTGGCTCCCCGCCGGGGGTGAGCAGGCGGCCAGGCATCCGGCGCCGGCGAGAGCGGACGCGCGGAGGAGCAGGCGAGACCGGTCGGCGCGAGGGGAGCCCACGGGCTCAGCCTCCCGCGGGAGCCTTTGAGTTGTCGGTGGGGGTAGCCGGGGCCGGGGCGCTCTGGACGCCCGACAGCGGCTTGCGGGGGGTCAGCTGGAGCGACTTGCCCTTGAAGGCGACGTCGAACTGCGCCGGGGCGGAGAGATCGCTCAGGTCGTCGTTGAGGATGCTCGTGGCGACGCCCAGCGCGCCCCCCTTCGTCTTCTTCGGGACGGTGACGTCCACCTCGAGGGTGTAGTTCCAGACGCCCTTGGGGATCTCCTGGGTCGGCGAGGCGAAGCCCCACCAGACGCCGCCGGTCGTGGGGAAGGCCTCGGCGTAGGCGGCAGCTCCCTGGGGCGAGGCGAACAGGGCGCGGTCGACGGTCTCACGCGGGGAGCGGAGGCGCGCGCCGGTCACGGTCCAGCCGGCGGGGACGTGCACCCCGAGGAGGCCACGGCCGGACTGGCGCTGCTGCTCCTCGCCCTCGGTCTCGTCGGTCTCTTCGACGACGACGTCGGCCTGGAGGGTGAAGCCGGTGGCGGAGACGGAGCCCTCCTTGGCCTTGACCGCGCCGAGCTTGATGGTCGGGCACCCCACGAGGAGCGAGCCCACGAGGACGAACGAGAGAGCGAGGCGGGGGAGCCAGGAACGGGTCGGCAGGTGCATGGACGGAGTGCTCCGCAGGGTTGGTAGAGTGCGCAATCGCTGCGGGAGCCGTCATGGGATCCGCGGCCGGAGCGCACGCATGGCCGACAACGCTACCACCCTCCCGACGGCCCGCACCTGGCTCGCTGCGCTGATGTCCGCGCTGGTGCTGGCCGGCTGCTACGGCTCGGGGTTGGGGCTCGGCGGTGGGGGCCGAGGCAACGACGACGACGACGCGGCCGACGACGACGACGCGGCCGACGACGACGACAGCGTCGACGATGACGACAGCGTCGACGACGACGACTCGGTGGCCGACGACGACGACAGCACGAGCAAGCCCTTCGCCATCACCCAGGTGACGCCGAACGACGGGGACACGCGCGGGGGCGACTCGATCTCGATCTACTTCGAGGGGAGCCTGGACGAGACCACCGACGACGAGCTGACCGTGCTCTTCGGCGCGTACGTGGCGGAGGACCCGATCATCGCCGGGGACCGGATCGTGGTGGACGCGCCGCCGGGGTGCGTGGCGGAGGACGTGGACGTCTCGGTGACGACCGTGGACGACGGCAGCGACGTGGCCCCCGGCGCCTACGAGTACGAGCTCTGGTCCGACGACGACGAGGTGAGCGCGGTGGTAGGCGTGTACTACGCGAGCTCGCCGTTGGTGAACCAGACGTCGGCGAGCGTGGAGGCGGGCTTCTTCGAGCCCGACAGCGACCCGCCCCTGACCCACTTGCCGCCGCTGGGGACGTGTTCCCCGAACGTCGTCCCGCCGAACAACAACCGGAACTACTTCTCGATGGGCAACTCGCTCACGATGAGCGGCGGGGGGACCTTCCCGCTCACGTGGAACGTGGTCGACGAGACGTACGGGAACAGCAACGTCCCGCCGGCGTTCGCGTCGCCGGGGACGGGCTTCACGATCTCGGGAGCGACGGACCCGGACGGCTGCTCGCCGGACCTGTCGGGGGTGGTGCAGGCACCGGGGGCGCTGACGGTGACGACGCCGAGCCCCTACGACGACCTGGCGACCACGGACTGCTGGTGGATGTTCGATCAGTTCGGGAGCCCCAACCCGCTCGGCGGGCTGGTGCAGTGGGCGTCGCCGAGCAGCTCCCAGCCGGGGCAGAACGTGTTCATCCAGGTGGTGAACAGCCAGTCGGGCGTGAGCCTGCTCTGCCACGGCCAGGACAACGGCCAGTTCATCGTGAGCGCCACGGACCTGCTCAACCTCGACGCGAGCACCGGCGGCCACACGATCTCGGTGACGCGCTACCTGATGCTCGAGTCGGACGACGAGCGCACGGGCGCGACCCGCTACGGCGTCTACGCGAACACGGTGTCGGGCCTGCTGTGGGTGAGTCAGGTGGGGCCGGGCTGCTAGGGGCTCGGGAAGCGCCCCTACCGACGACGACGCGCGAGCGGGACGAGGGCCAGGAGCACCAACCACCCTGCGCTCGCGGTGCCGGCGACGACGGAGCTCTCGCAGTCGCAGCCGCTCCCGCCCCCGCCGCCGGCGCTGTCGTCATCGTCGCCCGCCGCGCCGTCTTCGATCGTGTAGCTCCAGGGCGCTGCCCAGTCGGAGGCGCCGCCGAGGTCGTCGACCGCGCGCGCGGTCCAGTAGATCGTCCCCGGTGCGAGCGCATCGATCGGGGACCAGGTGGTTGTTCCGTCCCCATTGACGACGATCCCCTCAGGGGTCTGCACGACGACGATGTCCAGCGCTTCGTCCCGCGCGACGAGGAACTCCACATAGAGCACGTCTCCTTCGCCGTCGGCCGGGTCTTCCACTTCGAAGACCGGCGCGCCGTCACCCGAGCTGCCGTTCTCGGGCGCCACCAGCACCGGGACAGTCGGCAGATCGTTCTCCCCGCGGACGAAGAACGAGATCGTGTCCGGCACGGACGCCACACCGCCCGCATCCACCGCGCGGACGCGGGCGAAGGCGCTTCCGTTCTCGGGCAGGGTGATCCCATTGGCGGCGAGGTCCCAGCTGACGGAGCCCGTACCGGTGGGGTTCAGCGTGGCCGTCGCCAGGTCCCCGCTGTCGAAGGAGGCGACGGTGTCGACCGCGAACTCGTACGTCAGGGCGTCGCCCTCGGGGTCGGTCACCTCGGTGGCGACGAGGGTGGGCGAGAGGGTGAGCACGGAGCTGCCCTCCGCGGGCGCCGTGAACAGAGGCCCGTCCGGAGCGCCGTTCTTGCTCGAGACGAAGAACGACTCCTCATCGGCCCAGTCGCTGGCCGCGCCGTTGTCGTCGACGGACCGGGCTGTCCAGGAGTAGGTCCCGTCCTCGATGAGGGAGAAGGACGGGGTCCAGGTGCCCTCCGAGCCGTCTCCGACCACTCCGGTGGCGCTGTCGACCAGCAATCCATCCCCGTCGTACAGTTCGACGTCGTAGGTCACCCCGTCACCGTCGGCGTCCGCGACTTCCTGCCAGAGGACCGCGGGGAGGAGCGAGGAGACCGTCTCACCACCGATGGGGTAGGTGAGGAGCGGCACGTCGGGCGCCTCATTTGCGGTGTTGACGAGGAAGGTCTCCACTGAGCTCCACGGGCCAGCCGTGTTGCCGTCGGACGCCCGGGCGCGCCACCAGTACTCCGTGTTCTCCGCGAGGGCCACGTCGACCTTCCACTCGGTCTGGGTCGCGGTCTCAGGCTCGCCGCTGACGCTGGTGACCAGGGTGGTCAGGGCGGCATCGCTGTAGACCTCGAAGTCGTAGGTCAGCGCGTCACCCTGAGGGTCCGTCGCGTTGTCCACCACGAGGTCGGGGCTCGCGGCCGCCACCTCTACTCCTCCCACCGGCTCGAAGGCGGTCGGGGCGGTCGGGCCGTCGAAGGAGTTCGGGTCGGTCCCCCCGGCGAACTCCTCGAGGTTGGTGAGACCGTCGCCGTCAGGGTCGGCACCCGCATCGGTGGCGTCGTTCGGATCGAGGTTGTTCGGCGTCTCCCAGCCGTCGGGGAGGCCGTCGGAGTCACTGTCCAGCCAGGACACCGCGATGGTCCAGGACTCGGCGTCCGAGTCTCCATCGCCGTCGTCGACGGTCAGCACGAGGGTGAAGGAGCCAGTCAGCGCCTGGTCGTACGTGGGCGTCCAGGCGATGGCGCCGGTGGGGCCGTCGACGGTCATGCCGGTCGGGGCGCCCGGGGACACCGTCCAGGCGAACACTTCGTCGCCAGGATCCGTGACCGTGGGCGTGTACGTGTACAGGGTCCCCTCGGTGGCGGTCACGGCCGCGGAGCTCGTGATCTCCGGTGCGACGTTGCCGATGGTCGCCGTTCCCGTGAGGGTTGCGTTGTCCGTGCCATCGTCGACTGTCACGGTGACGGTGTAGGAGCCGTCGTCCGCGTAGGTGTGGGTCGCGGTCGCGCCGGTGCCCGTGCCGCTGTCCCCAAAGTCCCACGCGTAGGTGAGCGAGTCGCCGGCCACGTCCGTGGCGGTCACCGAGAAGGTCAGGCTGCTGCCCTCATCGCCGCTGGGCACGGAGAGGTTGCTGAGCACCGGCGCCACGTTGGCGACAGTCACGGTGGTGGTGGCGGTCGCCTGGCCTCCGTCGTCGTCGGTCACCTGGAGCCCGACGGTGTATGTGCCTTCGCCACCGAAGGTGCAGCTCGTGCCGGTCCCGCTGGACGCCGACAGCTCGTAGGTCCCGTCGTTGTCGCAGTCCCACTCCCAGGTCGTGACGGTGCCGTCGGAGTCGGAGCTGGCGCTCCCGTTGAGGGCAATGGCCACGCCTTCATCACCGGCGTAGGGGCCACCGGCGTCCGCCGTTGGCAGGGCGTTCGTCACCGTCACGGACGCGGTAGCCGTCACCTGGCCGCCGTCGTCGTCCGTCACCCGCAGGGTCACAGTCTCGCTTCCCACGTCCGGGTAGGTGCAGGTGCTCCCGGTGGCCGACGCGGAGCTGGTGTCGTAGGTGCCGTCCGTCGTGCAGTCCCACTCGTAGAGGGTGATCGCCCCATCGCTGTCTGCGCTGCCAGTGCCGTCGAGCGCCAACGCGGCCCCCTGGCCGACGGTGTAGGGGCCACCGGCGTTGGCGGTGGGAAGGGTGTTCGTCACGGTCACGGTCGAGGTCGCGGTGTCCTGCCCGCCGTCGTCGTCCGTCACGCGCAACTGGATGGTGTAGGTCCCCACGTCGGGGTAGGTGCAGGAGCTGCCCGTTGCCGAGGCCGAGCTGGCGTCGTAGCTCCCGTCGTTCGTGCAGTCCCAGGAGAAGTCGACGAGCGTGCCGTCGCTGTCCGAGCTCGCGCTGCCGTCGAGGGAGAGCGCCACGCCCTGGTTCACGCTGTAGGGCCCACCGGCGTTCGCTGACGGGAGCGCGTTGGTCACCGTGACCGCAGCGGTGGCGGTGGCCTGGCCGTTGTCGTCGTCCGTGACGCGCAGGGTGACCGTGTACGAGCCGTCGTCCGGGTAGGTACAGGTGCTCGACGTCGCCGACGCCGAGCTGGCGTCGTAGGTCCCGTCGCTCGTGCAGTCCCACTCGAAGAGCACGAGGGTGCCGTCGCTGTCCGAGCTGGCGGAGCCGTCGAGGGCGATGGGCGCGAGCTGGCCGCCGGAGTAGGGACCGCCTGCGTGGGCGGTCGGGGGCGTGTTGGTCACCGTGACGGTGGCGGCGTCGGTGTCCTGGGCGCCGTCGTTGTCGGTGACGCGCAGGGTGAGCGCGTAGGTTCCGTCGTCCGGGTAGACGCAGGATGCGCCCGTCGCGGTGGGGGAGGAGACGTCGTAGCTGCCGTTCGACGTGCAGTCCCACTCCCACAGGACGACAGAGCCGTCCGAGTCGGAGCTGCCCGATCCGTCGAGGGCCACGGACACGCCCTGATTCACGCTGTAGGGCCCCCCGGCGTCAGCGACCGGCGCGCTGTTGACCGGTGCGAGCGTGTAGACGATGTCGTCGAGGACGCCGATGGACCCGGTCGCACTGATCGCGACAGTGGTGATGTTGCCAACGCTGAACGCCGCGGTCTGGAAGGTGGTGCTCCCCGTCACGACCAGGGTCTGCAGGGTCGTGCCTCCGGCGTCCCGGGCGGTGAAGGTGATGGTCCCGCCACGGGCGTAGCGGATCGACACCCCGGTCGCGGGCTGGCTGAAGGTGATCTGGTCCTGGCGGGAGCCCCCGTTCCAGGCCAGGAAGTTGGGGGAGCTATGGCCGGTGACGCCGAAGTTCCCACACTCGTCGAGGACTTCGAAGTTGTTCTGCAGCGTGACGTCAGTCCCGGCGTAGGCGGTGGCGAGCGTGTTCTGGGACGAGAAGCTGCACGGCGCGGACGCACCGTCGAAGTTCACCGGGCTCTGGGCGCCGGCGAGGCCCGGCAGAGCGAGGAGTGCGAGGCAGGTCATGACGAGGAGAGCGCCCGGCGGCCGCGCGAGGGCGATCAGGGGCGAGGGGCGATGGGTACGCATGGCCGTGCCTCCTAGCGACGAGTGAGGGTGACGTCGGGGCGCGACGACAGAGTCAGGGCTGGGCTCGCCCCGAGTGCGAAGCGGTACTCACCACCGTCCTCGGCGGTGAGGATGAGCTCGTCGGAGGTCTGCCGGGTCACGGTGAACGGCTGGAAGCTGGCGACGCCAGCCTCGACCGCGCCCACGCCCTCGTCCCCGACGATGATCGTGGCGCCGTCGGCGACCCAGGTGCCGTGCACCGCGGCCACAGCGGCCGGGGCCACCTCCGGGAGCGACTCCGTGACGACGGGCGCAGCTGCCGTGTCGACCGCGGAGGACTCGGTGGGTGCAGCGACCTCCGGAACAGAGGAGCAGCCGGCCCCCAGGGCCAGCGAGAGAGTGATGGCGAACAGACGCATGGAACCTCCAGGCGGCCACAATGGCACAACGGTGCCGTACGGGCAGGCGCCCGGATCGCCCTACTCAGGCGCCTCGGGCGCCGGAGCTTCGCCCGCGCCTTCAGCGCCGGGGACCGGCTCGAGGCCGAGCTCGACCTCACGGGGGGTGACCATGCCGATCGTGCTGGCGCCGGCGCCCTTGGCGATGTCCATCACCGCGACCGCTGCGCCGTAGGGCGCCCCGTCCTCGCCGTCGAAGAACACCACCCGCTCCTTCCAGGGGCGCGGGGTCAGCTGGCCCTCGAGCTTCGTCTTGAGCTCCTCGGGCGTCACCTCGTTCTTGTTCAGCTCGATGTGGCCGTCCTCGAAGAGCTTGATGAACAGCTGGTCCTTGCTGTCCTCCGGGGGCTCGTCGATCTCCGCCTTCTGCGGCACCTCGATGGGCAGCTGCTTCGTGAGCATCGGCGTGATGACCATGAAGATGATGAGCAGCACGAGGACGATGTCCACCAACGGGGTGACGTTGATGTCGCTCTGGGCGCCCTTGCCGCCGACGGCCATTCCCATCGTTCAGCCGTCCTTGTTCTCGTTCTTGAGGTCGTCGCCGCCGGTCTTGCTGTCCTTGTCGGACCGCAGCGACACCGATTTCGCGCCCACGTTCTCGCACGCGAGCATCACCTTCTTCACCGCCCCGTACGGCGTGTTCACGTCCGCCTTGATGGAGATGGGCTTGAAGGGGTTGACCATCATCTCGGTCGACAGGTCCGCCTCGAGCAGGTCCAGGGCGCGCAGCTCCTCACCGAGGAAGTACTCGCCGTCCTTCGTCACGGAGATGAGGAGCTCCTCCTCCTCGTCCTCCTTGCTCTCGGCGTTCTGCACCTTGGGCAGGTCGAGCTCGGGGCCCTCCTGGAGCATCGGCGTGATGACCATGAAGATGATGAGCAGCACGAGGACGATGTCCACCAGGGGCGTGACGTTGATGTCCGCCTGGGGTCCCTTTCCGCTCGTGCCCATCGCCATGGCTTTGCTCCCGCCTCCCGCTCAGCTCAGGCCTGGCCCGCGAACGCCGACCGGTTCTTGCGGACCCAGTCGAGCACCTCGGAGGCGTTGTTCTTCATCTCGGACGCGAGCGAGTCCGCCGACGCGTTGGCCCAGTTGTAGAACCACACTGCGGGGATGGCGACGATGAGGCCGAAGCCCGTCATGACGAGCGCCTCCGCGATGCCGCCGGCCACCGCGCCGATACCGCCGCTGCCGGACGCGGCCATGCCCACGAACGAGTTGATGATCCCGAACACGGTGCCGAGCAGCCCCACGAAGGGCGCCGTCGAGGAGACCGTCGCGAGGATGGTCATCCACTTGCGCATGAACGCGTCCTCCTCGGCGACGGCGCGCTCCATGGCGTTGGCCACGGTGGACAGGTCGTCGAGGTTGCCCTTCTTCTCCTGGACGTCGGTCGCGTCCTCGAGGCCCGTGCGCAGGATGCGCGCAAGGTAGGCGAACTTGTACTCGTCGCCCTTCGCCTGCTTCACCGCCGCCGTCACGTTCGCCGTCTTCAGCTTGCTGGCCACCGCCTCCGCGAACTCGCGCGACTGGTTGCGGCTGCGCATGAAGATGAACGCCCGGTTGATGGTCACGCCCACGGACAGCACCGACATGATGATCAGCGTGATCGCGATGGCCCACGTGGCCGGCGTGAAGTGGTCGAAGATGGTGGAGAGCGAAAAGTCCATGGGGGCTCCGTCGGGCGTACCCGCGGTTACTTCAGGGAGTACCGGGTCTCCACGTTCGCGAAGTACCGGGTGAACACGTTGCCCGACTTGTAGGGCGACCACTTGGTCGTCCCCCACGCGACGAGCGTCTCGTAGTAGAGGGCCTCCGGGCCGGAGACGGCTTCGAGGCAGAGGCCGGGGTGCCAGCGCGTGCGGCGGGTCTTCTTGTCCGCCGTGTGGAAGCGCTTGCAGAGCTCGTCCTTGCGCTTGACGATCTTGCCGTTGACGTCGATGAGGATCTTCACCCGCACGGTGCCTTCGACGCCCATGGCCTTGGCCTGCTCGGGGTAGGTGATGGCGGGCTTGCGCTGGCAGAGACCCTGGGACTCGCCGAAGCCGAGGCTCGCGATGTCCCCGCCGACCACGCCGCCCTCCTTGCCGCCGAGCTCGCCGCCGAGCTTGCCGCCCTTCACGCCGCCCTCGACGCCGCCTTCCACGCCGCCGTCGATCTCCTCTTCCTCGACGTCTTCCTCTTCGACCTCTTCCTCCTCGGGGATCTCCTCGGGGATCTCCTCGGGCTGAACGAGCTCTTCAGGCTTGATCTCGGGCTTCTTCTCGACCTTGGGCTTCTTCTTCTTCTTCGTCTTCTTCTTCTTGCTCGACGCCGGAGGCGGAGGCGGGGGCGGAGGCGGCTTCTGGGAGAAGAACGTGATCTCCACCTCCTCGGGGGGCTTCTCCACCACCTCCTTCGCCGCGAGGACGAAGATGATCCCGAACAGGGCTCCGTGCACCAGCAACGAGACCAGGGAAGCGCCGAAGCTCTTCCTCCGCTTGTCCACGTTGCCTGTCGTGACGTCGAACACCTGGGTCCGTCCTTTCGGGCACGGGCGCCATGCAAGGCGCGGGCGCGAGGGTCGCGTCTTATCAAGACCCGAAATCGCGGTCAAAGTTTCGCGGGGCCCGGGACGGTCAAAAGTCGACCCCTTCGGCGTCAACTCCGCGTCAAGGGGCGCATGGGACGGCGATCGCGTGAGGGGACCGGGTTCCTGATAAGGTCGCGCGCCCCAAAATGTTCGAGCGCCTCGGCCCCATCCTCATCCGCTTCCGCTGGCCGCTCCTGCTGGCCGTGCTGCTGCTCACGGTGGCGGCGGACTGGACGGCGCTGTCGGTCAAGTTCGACTTCAGCCCGCGCTCCATCTTCCTCACCCGCGACGAGCACGTGGAGTTCCTCGCGGAGCACCGCGAGTACTTCGGGGACGAGGACGGCTTCGTCCAGGTGCTGTTCGAGGCCGAGGACATCTTCGCGACCCCTGCGCTCGAGCAGCTCATCGCGCTCACCGAGCAGCTGGAGTCCCTCGACCACATCGACCAGGCGCTCTCGCTGGCGACGATGTACGAGATCGGCGGCTCTCCGGGGCTGATCGAGGTCCGGCGCATCCTCGAAGAGCTGCCGGCGGATGACGAAGAGCGGGAGGCCCTGCGCAAGCGGGCCGTGGAGAACCGGCTCTTCGTGAATCGGTTCGTGAACCCCTCGTCCACCGCCGCGTCCATCATGGTCCTCTTCGACGAGGAGACGGACGAGGAGCTCGAACGCCGCCCCATCCTCGCGGAGATGGAGGCCATCCTCGCGGCGACGGAGGGCCCCGCGACGACGACGCTCGTGGGCGTCCCCATCGTCAACCGCGCCTACGCGACGCTCCTCGCCGAGGACATGGGGAGCACCCTGGCCGTCAGCACCCTGCTGCTCTGCATCGTGCTGTTCGTGATGTTCCGCAACGTGTTCTCGGTCGTGCTGCCGGGGCTGTGCGTCGGCATCTCCATCGGCTGGATGGTCGCCTACATGGTGGTCGCGGGCGACGGCTTCAACATCATCAACGCCATCGTCCCGACCTTGTTGTTGGTGATCGGCGTGGGCGACGCGGTCCACTTCCTGACGACCTACTACCAGTCGCTGGGCTCCGGCGAGGACCGGAGCGGAGCCATCCGCGAGATGGTGTCCCGCGTGGGCGCGGCGTGCCTGCTGACGTCGGTCACCGCCGCGGTGGGCTTCGCGTCCCTGATCGTCGCCCGCATCGACATCATCAAGGACCTGGGCCGCGTCGCCGCCGTCGGCCTGATGCTGAGCTACCTCGTCATCCTCATCGTGGTGCCGGGCGTCCTCGCCATCGTGAAGGCGCCGACGTCGGGCATCTCGGACGACCCGTCGAAGGGCCCCATCGGGGCGATGCTCGCCTGGCTCGCGGAGCTGACCATCCGGCGCAAGGGACTGGTCCTCGCCTTCTCCCTCGGCATCTCCGCGCTGTGCATCGCGGGCGCCACGAAGATCCGCACCGACAGCTTCCTCCTCGAAGAGCTGTTCCCCCAGCACCCCATCTCCGTGGCCATGCACCACACCGAGGAGGTGATGACCGGGGTGATGCCCATCGAGGTGTCCATCAAGACGGGCGCGGACGGCGGGATGTACGAGCCCGACGTGCTCCGCGGCATGGTCGAGCTCCAGCAGCACATGGAGAAGGACCCGTTCATCGGGCATACGTTCTCCTTCGCGGACCTCGTGATGGAGATCACGAACGTGATGGAGGGAGAGCGGACCATCCCCGACAGCCGCAAGAAGGTGGCCCAGTACGTGGCGCTGTTCGAGATGAGCGAGGACTCGACCATCCTCGACTCGGTGATCGACGTGCAGCGGTCCCGCGGGCGCATCACGGCCAGCCAGAAGGACTGGGGCACGAAGAACTTCTTCTCCTGGTACGACGGCAGCGGCGAGTGCGACGCGCGGGCGGCGTGTCAGACGCCAATGACGGACAAGATCGGCGAGGTGTTCGGCTCCGCGCCCGAGGGCACCCCGGCGGCGACGGCGGACGTGCGGGTGACCGGCGGCAACCTCGTGGCGGCGAACGCGCTCGGGAAGCTCGTCGCGGACATGCTGAACTCGCTCGGGACGGCGTTCGTCGTCATCTGCGTGCTGATGATGGTGCTGCTGCGGAGCTTCCGGGTGGGGTGGCTCGCGATGATCCCCAACGTGCTGCCGCTCCTCATCACCATCGGCGTGATGGGCTGGACGGGCATCCCCATCCGCACCGCGACGGCGCTGATCTTCTCCGTGTCGCTCGGCGTGGCGGCGAACGACACCGTGCACTTCACTATGCGCTTCAAGGAGGAGCTGTTCGCCACGAAGGACCGCGAAGAGGCGGTGCGGCGGACGATGCTCAGCACGGGCCGCGCCATCATCTTTACGTCGGTGCTGCTCGTGTTCGGCTTCCTGACGATGATGACGACGCACTTCGTCGGCATCTTCCAGATGGGCGTGCTCGGCTCGGTGACGCTGTTCGCGGCGCTGCTCGGCGACCTGCTCATTCTGCCGGTCTGCCTCATCGCCCTGCGGCCCTGGAGCCGCTACATCGAGGGCACGCGGGTCTAGGCGGCTCGGCGCGAGCCGCCTCGTCAGGTCAGAACTTCACTGGATAGACGAAGCTGACGCTGCCGCCCCGGGGCTCCGGGTAGCGGACAGCGCGCAGGGTGCGGCCGATGCAGTCGGCGACCTGGCCGTTGCGCAGGGGGCTGCCGCTCGCGAGCGAGACGCCCTTCGCGCGTCCGTCCGGGCCGACGGTGACGCTCATGTCCATGCGCCCGCCCTGGCTGCCGCCATGGTTGTCCCAGCAGGCCTGCATGCTCTTGCGGCGCGCCAGGATCCGCTGCTCCACGAGCTGCATGTTGATCCAGGCCGCCTGCCCCTCGGCGTCGTCCAGCGTGTCCAGATCCGACGGCGCCGCGCTCCCGGCGTTCGCTCCGGCCGCGATGGGGTCGTAGCCCGGCTCGCCCGGTCCGGGGCCGCCGGCGGCCTCCATGTCCTGGAGCGTCGGCTCGCCCTCCTTGTTCGCGTACGCCTTCACGTTCGCGTTCATGGCTCGGGCCTGCTGCAGCTCCGACTCGAGCTTGCCGCCGTCGGACGACGCGCGCGCCGCGGCGAGGGCCTCCAGATCGACAGGCTTCGCCTTCACCCCCTTCTCCTGGTCGGCGAGGGGCACGCTCTCCTCCGACGAGGAGGGGCAGGCGGCGAGGAGGAGGGCTGAGACGAGGACGAGGGCTCGGGGGCTCACTGAGGCTCCGCACGGGCGATGAGGGTCAGGGCGTCCATCCGCTTGGCGAGCTCCGCGCTCCCGATGCGCAGACCGAGGCCCGCGGGGGGAGAGGCTTCGCGGTCGGGGTCGGCGGGGACGGCGGCGACCTCCGCCCGGAGGCGCTCGAGGACGGGCTCCACCGCGCGGCGACGCTGGTGGGGGAGGAGGATGGCGAACCGGGAGCGGCGGATGCGGGCGACGAGGTCCGAGGCGCGGGTCCCGGCCCGGAGCACCTCGCCCACGGCGGCGACGAGGCGGTCGGTGGGGCCGGAGAACTCGGCATCGACGAGGTCGTCGAGGTCATCGGTGGACGGGGCTTCGCCCGGCTCGGGCAGCCCTTCGAGGTCCACCACGAGCAAGGTCAGAGGCAGCCCGTAGCGGTCGCACCGGGCGATCTCCTCACCTACGCGGCGCACGAAGTACTCGTAGTTCGCGGCGCCGGTGAGTCCGTCGGTCAGCGCGGCGTCGATGCCCTCGCGCTTGCCCTCGGCGAGGGTCAGGTAGCGGTCGCGCACGCGGATGAGGGCCCCGACGCGGGCGTCGAGCTCGCGCAGGTCCACCGGCTTGGTCATGTAGTCGTCGGCGCCGCCGTACAGACCGGCGATGCGGCTGCGGGTGTCCGACCGGGCGGACAGGAGCGCGACGGGGGTCAGCTGGCCCTGGGGGGTGGCCTTGAGGCGGCGACAGACCTCGAGGCCGTCGATGCCGGGCATCATCACGTCGAGGACGATGACGTCGAAGGGGCCGTCGTCGTGGAAGCGGGCGAGGGCCTCGTGTCCATCGTTCGCGGTGACCACGTCGAAGCCGCGGGACTCGAGGAAGTCCTCCACGATTCGCACGGCGTGGTGGTCGTCGTCGACGACGAGGACGCGCCGGGCGGGGGCCTCCGCGGGAGGCGTGGGCTCGTCGGTGCTCACGGTTGCTCCGGGGGGCGCGCACGCCGTTGAGGGCGCGCCCAGCGGGGCAGGATGTTAACAGAGGACATGACCGCGGCTCCTGACGATCCCCTCCGTGACTACCGGACCCTCCTTGCGCGGCTCGACGCCCACGCGGCGCGTGTCGAGGAGGCCTGGGCGGACCGCATCGCCTGCGAGGTGGGGTGCTCGGGGTGCTGCCACCGGGATCTCTCGGTCTTCCCGGTGGAGGCGGCGGCGATCGCCCACTTCATCGCGGAGCGCAGGCTCACGCTGGAGGCGACCGAGCGTCCGCCAATGTCGCCGACGGCGCTCGATGTTCTGGAGCTCGACGGCGCGGAGCCCTGCGCGATGCTCGACGGCGCGGGACGGTGTCGGATCTACGAGGCGCGCCCCGTCATCTGCCGCACCCATGGCCTCCCCCTGGCCATCGCCGACGACGACGGGGTCTACGGCGACGTCTGCCCATTGAGCTTCGAGGGCGGCGCGGGCCTCGCGGAGGTTCCGGGCGACGACTTCCTGGCGCTCAGCACGGTGAACACGGTGCTGGTGGCCCTCAACGGAGCGTTCGTGGCCGCGACGGGGGCGGCCGAGGAGCGGGTGGCGTTGCGGGACCTTGCGGGTCGCTCGCCCGACTGAGGGCCCTCAGCCTTCGGGGCCCTCCGGGTCGACGACCAGCGCGATGTTCCCCTTCTTCTGGCCGCTGTCCAGGTACCGGTGGGCGTCCGCCGCCTCCTCCAGCTCGTAGGTCCGATCGAGGGGGACCACCAGGGTGCCATCCTCGACGAGCGCGACGAGGTCAGCGAGCTCGGCCGCCGACTGGTCCGAGGGTTGGATCATGAGGTGCCGGCCGGCGAGGCGCGCGGCCCACCCCTCGACGATGTGCAGGAGTCGCGGGTTCGCCACGCAGTACCGGCCCCCGGGGACGAGGGCCTTGAGGAAGGGCGACGACAGACGCCTCCCGACCACGTCGACGATGGCCCGGTAGCGTCCACGCTCCAGGGGCGTCTCGTCCACCGCGAAGTCCACCACCTGGTGCGCTCCCAGCTCCCGGAGCAGCTCCAGCTTCTCCGCGCGGTCGACGGCGATCACCCGCGCACCCGCGCGCCGTGCGAGTTGCACGGCATACGAGCCGATGCTGCCGCCGGCTCCGATCACCAGGACCTCGTCTCCAGGGGAGAGCTCCGCAGCGCGGAGGAAGTGCTGGGCCTCCATCCCCGCGGTGGGCAGCACGGCGGCCCGAGCGAAGTCCAGGTTGGATGGCATTGCGGCCAGAGAGCCGTCGGTGTCCCCCGGGCTCTCCTGGGCGATCACGTACTCGGCGTACGCGCCGAAGCCCATCCCCGTGGTGCCGAACACCCGATCTCCAGGGGCCCAGCGGGTCACCCCTTCGCCGACGGCGGCGACCACGCCTGCGAACTCCTGCCCGAGCACCCGGATCCGCCGGGGGCGGAACAGGCCCACGTAGAGCCGCATCGGACCCGAGAGCCCCAGGGGCAGTCGCATCCGCCGCAGCTCCCCGTCGCCGGCGGTCACCCCGGCGGCACGGACGCGAACCAACACCTCTCCCGCCGCGGGGCTCGGTGTGGGGAGCTCGGCGGGGGCGAGGTGGTTCGGACCCCCGTAGCCGGTCCACACAATGGATCGCATGCCCCCACGATAGTGCGTGCGCCGCGCCGCGGCGTCGCGGCAAGGGGGCCCCGGAAGCACTCCGAGGACTCGGGGCTACGCGCTGAGCGTGAACGACCGGATGTGGAGTCGGAGGACGATCACGTTGAGCACCGTCCCGGAGAGTTCGAGACCGGCGAGGACGTAGTGAACGGCGACGACATCGGAGGTGAGGATGCCGCCGAGGCGGACCAGACCGAGGGCCGCGAGCGGCAGGGTGGCGCCGACGAGGGCGGTGCGGATGCGTCCGGGGGACGTGCTGGCCGAGCTCCAGATGAGGAACGCGGCGACGCCGAGCTCCATGCCGCCGTACATCGCGCGCAGCTCGGCGATCCCCGAGGCGTCGCCGGTGACGTGGACCGCAGCGAGCAGCCAGGCGGGCGCGACGAGTCCGAGGACCCCGACCGTCGCCCAGGCGAGCGCGTTCAGGACGAGGGTCAGCCGGTAGAGGGTCTGCTGGGGCTTCACCGGTCCTTCGCCACCGGCCGAGTGGGCCTCGTCTAGTTGGCCAGGCGAATCCCCTGGATCCGCTTGATGTGGAACTTCATCTCCTCGCCGCCGAGGCGCTGGTTGGTCCCTTCGAACCAGCTCCCGCCGCCCTGCTCCTCCACCTTGCTCGGCGTGACCCGGGTCAGGCCACCGGGGTCTCCCTCGCCGGTGGACGGGTAGAGCAGGTCGAGATCCAGCCCGAGGCGGATCGCCGCCTTGATCACGGAGATGGTCTTGCTCGGCGACAGGCGCAGCAGGTCCCCCGCCCCGGCCGCCGCGGGCTTCACGCTCAGGTCCGCGCCAATGCGGTTCGCGCCCGTCCGTCCTCCGCGCGTCCCGCGGGCCGCCATCGCTTCGGCGCCCCCTTCGGCCGTCGGCGCCCCGAGCGTCACCAGGCTCCGCGCCGGGAAGACCGCGCCCTCCTCCTCGTCCCCGAGGCTCGGCTGCTCCTCCTCGAGCAACGCGTGGAGCGCTCCCCGCCCGGCGGCGGGGTCGTCTGCGAGATCGTGGGTCCGCACCTTCGGCGCGGGCTCCAGGCCCTTGTCCCTCAGCGCGGCCAGCAGCGTCTGCCGGTGCTCGCGAGGGATGGCGAACGTGCACGGGCTCAGCGCCTCGAAGGGGATCTCCTTCGCCTTGAGCACCTCTTCCAGGGGCCCGCAGCGGTCCTCGAGGGCCGTCACCACCAGCGCGTCGTGGAACTCGAACTCCCCGTGCCGGCCCACCCAGTCCCGCACCGTCGTCAGGACGTTCTGCGGTGCGTCCACTGCCGAGCCCGCCTGCAGGAACGCCTCGAGATCCGAGGCCCGCCACCCCTCGTCGAGCGCCGTCCGCACGGACTCGCGGGTCAGCGTGTAGGTGCTCGCCCGGTCCGCCTTGCGCAGCTCCGCCACCTCGCCGAGCTTCCACAGCAGATCGAGTGGAAGTCCCACCGGCGCCAGCACGTCGAACGTGGGCTGAAGCAGGAAGCGCACCTGGTCGTTGCTCTCCAGCCGCTCGAACCCGACGCCCTCCACGAACACCCGGCCCGCCTCGCTCAGGCGCACGTGGGACCCGCCGGTGGCCAACCCCGACTCGAGGAGCCCCGCCAGCTGGAGGATCTCCAGCGGAGGGTTCGGGTCGTAGAAGCCGGACGGCGGCAGGTAGTACGTCTTGCGCACGTAGCGCCGGAAGAAGACGTTGCCCATGTACCGCCGGCGATACAGGGTGCGCAGGCGCTTCAGCGGGACCCAGCCGTCTCCCCCCACGCCGTGCAGCGCGTCCAGCATCCAGCCCATGAGCGGCTCGCGCCGCAGGAACGAGACGAGGTACAGGTCGCGCCGTCGCGCCGGGGCCATCGCCAGGAACTCGGCCAGGGCGACGTCGTCCGTCTCGAGGAACCCGCCGCGCTGCTGGGTCAGCCCCAGCTCGCTGAGCATGTCGAGGTGCCACTGGAGCACCTTCTCCTGGCCGCCCTCGCCCCACAGGGACCCGAAGAAGCCGAGCATGTCCTCGTGCGACTTCTTGAAGATCTCGTCCTTGCGCGTCAGCCGGATCCGGTTCTGGCGGATGTACGTCAGCAGCGACACGAGCGAGAAGCCGACCGGGTGGCGGTAGTTCGTGTCCTTGCTCAGGCGGATGCCGTCGTCGGTGCTGGCGGTGAGGCCGAGGCGCTTGCGGAACTGGTGGCTGAGCTCCGTCCGAATGGGCGCGGGGATGATGTAGAAGAGCGGTGGGCTCTGGCGCGAGTTGCCGAAGACGAGCAGGTCGGTGCCGAGTCGGTGGAGCACCTCGGCCCAGACGTCCTCGGACATGCCGTGGGCCTGGGTCAGCTCCTGGAGGAGCCAGGTACCGCCGGCGACTCCCTGGCACTGGAGCAGCGCGACCAGCGCGACGTGGTGGCTGCGGTCGAGTCCCTTGAGGATCTTGCGCACCTCATGACGGTCGCCGAACCGCGCGGCCATCCGCTCGGCCAACGCCTCCATGTCGGCCGTCACTACGTCGCCGCCCGTCGCCTTGCCCTCGGCCTCGTACCGGTCCCGGTATTGCACCAGGATGTCCGTGGGCAGGCTCCGGAAGAACCCGGACAGGTCCACTCCGCCTCCTGACCGCACCCCCGTGGGGGCGCTGGGAGTCGCCCGCTATTCCTCTGGCGGCTCCCACTCCTCGATGGCGTAACTGTACCCCTGTTCGGTCAGGAACAACTGCCGGTTGTGCGCGAACTCCTGCTCTCGGCTGCTGCGCGTCACCACCGAGTAGAAGTACGCGTCACCCCCCGACGGACGGAGGATGCGCCCCAGCCGCTGCGCCTCCTCCTGGCGTGACCCGAAGGTGCCCGAGATCTGGATGGCCACGTTCGCGTCCGGGAGGTTGATCGAGAAGTTCGCGACCTTGCTCACCGTGAGGACGCGGATCTCCCCCTGCCGGAACTGCTCGTAGAGCCGGTCGCGCTCCTCGTTGCGGGTCTTGCCGGTGATGAGGGGCGCGCCGAAGCGGCGGGCGGCCTCCTCGAGCTGGGCCAGGTACATCCCGATGATGAGGATCTTGTCGTCGGTGTGGCGCGCGAGGAGGTCCGCGATGACCTGCATCTTCCACGGATTCTCTGCGGCGATGCGGCCCTGGGCGCGCTTCTCGGCGAGCTCGTACTTCACGAGCAGCTCGCCGGGGAGGGGCAGACGCACCTCGATGCACCGGGCCTCGGCGACGAACCCCTTGCGCTCCAGCTCCCGCCACGGGACGTCGTAGCGCTTCGGGCCGATGAGCGAGAAGACGTCGCCCTCACGGCCGTCCTCCCGCACGAGCGTCGCGGTGAGGCCGAGGCGGCGGCGGGCCTGGATGTCCGCGGTGATCCGAAACACCGGGGCCGGCAGCAGGTGCACCTCGTCGTACACGATGAGGCCCCAGTCGTTCGCCGTGAACAGACCCAGGTGGGTGAAGGGCGCCTCCTTGCTCGGGCGGTGGGTCAGGATCTGGTAGGTGGTGACGGTGACGGGGCGGATCTGCTTGCTTGCGCCGCTGTACTCACCGACCTGGTCCGGGGTCAGCTCCGTCTTGTCGAGGATCTCGTCGATCCACTGCCGCACGGCGGACACTCCCGTCGCGAGGATGAGCGTCTGGCAGGTGGTGGCGGCCATCGTCGCAATGCCGACGATCGTCTTGCCGGCGCCGCAGGGCAGCACCACGACGCCGTGGCCGCCCTCCCAGGTGCCGTCCTTGTGCCACGCGTCGACCGCGAGGCGCTGATACCGGCGCAGGTGGAAGGGCCCGCCGGACACGCACTGCTGGCGCATCTGCACGTCGAGGGCCGCTCCCTGGACGAAGCCCGCGCGGTCGTCGACGGGGTAGCCGATGCGGAGCAACGCTTGCTTGATGGTGCCGCGGTTGGCGAGGGGGACCCGGAACAGCCCCTCCTTCACCGCCCCGGCGGTCTCCTTGTAGACCTTGGGGGTGCTCGCGATCTGGCGGGCTACGGCGTCATCGTGGGCCTGGAGCAGGAGCGTCTGGGTTCCGTCATCGTCCGGCGGACCCTGGAGCAGGACCACCTTGCCGAAGCGGCCGATCTTCTCGCGGATGTCGTCGCCGACGTTGGGGGGCAGCTCGTACTTCGTCAGGTCGGCGAGGCCCGCGACGATGTCGTCCGCGCCGAGACCGGCGGCCGCCGCGTTCCACAGCGACAGGGGCGTGATCCGGTAGGTGTGCATGTGCTCGGGGGACTTCTCGAGCTCGGCGAAGCGGGCGAGGAAGTCCCGGGCCTCTTCGTAGCGCGCGTTCTGCACCTCGAGCAGGAGGGTGCCGTCTCCCTGCACGATCAGCGGATTCGCGACGTTGAAGAACATGGCCCTCCAGACCCGGATCTCCGGACCCTCAAACATACAGGAGTGGTCCCCTCCGTCCCGTGTTTCGGGGGCCGCGCTACTCGTCGAGCCCGGCGGCGCGAAGGTGTCGGCGGAAGGCGACGCCGACCTCGTCTGCGGTCATGGGCTCCTGCACGAGGAGGCGTCGGCCGTGGGCCGTGAAGAGCAGCTCCCCGCCGATCCGCCAGCCCCGGTCGCGCAGATCGGGCAGCACCCGGGCGGCGGCCCAGGCGTAGGCGAGGATCTGGGGCAGGTAGGCCTCCGCGAGGCGCTGCGGATCCCCCTCGTCCGACTTGTAGTCGAGGACGTACCAGCACTTGTCCTCCGGGCGGCGGTAGAGGACGTCGATCACCCCGTCGAGCCAGGCCTCGCCGCTGCCGGCGACGGTGCCGGTCGGCAGCCGCAGTCGGAAGGGCAGCTCGTTGAACACGGTGGCGTCCTCCGCGAGGAGCTCCGGCGGCGCGGCCTTGCGGAACCCGCGCAGATGACGCACCAGGGCGCCATGCAGCCAGCTCTCGGCCTCGTCGGAGAGGAGGCCCTCTTCGGCGAGGGCGCTGCGCACCCGGCGGCGCGTGAGGGAGGAGGGCCGGGTGAGTCCGTCCTCGAGACAGCCGTGGACGAGGAGTCCTCGGAGGAGCCCGGCGGCCCGGGGGTCGACCCCTGCGGGCGGGGGCTCTCCCAGGTCTCCCTTCGTCGCCGGCTCCGGGGGAAGCTCCTTCTGGAGCGCGTGGGGTGAGGTGCGGCGCAGGGGCGCGGCCTCCACGGGAGCGAGGGCGCGGCCGAGGTCCGGGAGGGTCGACAGATCGAGGGCGTCGTCGTCCGCGGGCTCCCAGGCGCGGGCGGCGGCGCGGAGCGAGGCGGCGAGGTCGTCAGCCTCCAGGAGGAGGGACGGCGACGGGAAGGGCGCGCCCCGCGGGCAGTCTGCGAGGCGGGCGCCAGCCGCCATCAAGGGGTTGCCCGCGCCGCGCAGCCACTCGGACCACGACGTGGCGGTGTCCTTGTCCACCCCGTCGGCGACGCGGTCCAGGGCCGCCTGGCTCAACGGGAGGGAGACCGTGACGAGACGGTCGCGCGCTCGGGTGGCGGCCACATAGAGGACGCGGCGCGCCTCGGCGAGGTCCTCGCGGCGGTCCTGCCGGCGGATCAAGCGCCGAAGCAGCATGTCCTTCGTCTCCCGCTCGCCGTCCTCGACGACGGGGACGGCGATCCCGGGCTCCCACAGGTCGGGGGCGTTCGCCGGCCGGGGGGTCCCCGCGGTGGGGAGCCGGGCGAGGAGCAGCGGGTCGTTCGCCCGAAAGCGGAGCGGCTGGGTGAGGTCCGGCACGACGACGGTGGGGAACTCGAGGCCCTTGCTCTGGTGGATGGTCATCACCACGACCGGCGCAGTCGCGTCGAGGTTCGCCTCCCCCTCGAGGGCCCCCATCGCGTCCTGGCGGTTGAGGAAGTCCGCGAAGTCGGCGAGGCCCTCGGCCCCGCGGGAGTCGTAGGAGAGGGCCAGGGAGATGAGCTTCTCCACGTTCGCCATGGCCTGGCCGGTGGGGTCGGCCTTGGCGAGGCCGTAGACGGACGCCGTCTCGGTGACGACCTGTCGGAGAAAGCCCGACAGGGGCAGCTCCCGGGTAAGGGTGCGCCACCGGAGGAAGCGCTGGGCGGCGGCGGTCAGGGCCTCCTGCCCCGGGGCCGGCAGCTCCTCCCAGGCGAGCTCCTCCTCGCGCCGGATCCGTTCCGCGCCCTCCGCAACGACCAGGGCGACCACCTTGCGCCAGGCCCTCTGGAGGGCGCCGTCCCGCGATCCCGAGACCGCGCGCGCCATCCAGACGAGCCACGCGTCCTCGACCCGGAGCAGGGGGCCGCGCAGCGCCCCGAGGAGGGCGATGGCGTCGTCCGGGTGGGCGAGAGAGAGGAGCAGGTTCCCCAGGTCCTGGACCTCCTGCCGGCCGAAGAACCCGCTGCCTCGCGCCACCACGTGGGGGACGCCCTGCTCTCGAAGGGCCCGCGCGTACACCGCGAGGTGGGTGCGCCGCCGCAGCAGCACCGCGACCCGCAGCCCCTCGTGCTCGTCCGAAGAGGGGAGGAGCACGTCCCGCACGAGTCGCGCCACTGCCTGCGCCTCGCGGTGGACCGGGGGGAGCGAGCCGAGGTCCGGAAGCAGCGCGTCCTGCACCGCCTGACGCTCCGCGGCGTCGAGGGCGAGGACGTCGATGCCGTCGGCCTGGGGCAGGGGCTCGTCCTCCTCCACCGGAGGCGGCGCCGGCTCTTCATCGGGGTCGGGCTCCTCCTCGTCGTCCTTGAGCCAGAAGAGGTCGAGCGCGCCGCGCCAGGTGTCCTGGGGACCGAACCTCCGCCGGGCGCTCAGGGGCTCGAAGCGGGCCTCCCACGTGGGCGCGTCGGCCTCGGGATGGGGCATGAGCCAGGCGAAGAGCCGGTTGAAGCCATCGATGAGGGCAGGGCGGGACCGGAAGTTCCACGTGAAGGCGACCTCGCGCCCCCCCGCGCGTCCGAGCTCCGCGCGCGCCCGCTCGAAGACGGTGACGTCGCCGCCGCGGAATCGATAGATCGCCTGCTTCGGGTCGCCCACCACGAACAGGCCGCTGGAGCGGAGCGGCTCGCCCATGAGCAGCTTCACCACCTGCCACTGGGTGGTGTTCGTGTCCTGGAACTCGTCGACGAGGACGTGGCGGAAGCGCGCGCGCAGCCGCGTCCGCGCCGCCTCGCTGGTGCGCAGGAGGGCCAGGAGACCCGCCTCCAGCTCCGAGAAGTCCAGGCTGCGGGCCTCGTCGAGGAGCTCCTGGTACCGCGCGACGGCGTGCGCGCCCACGGTGGCCAGGGCCCTCAGGACCGGCAGGCCGACGCGGTCCGCGGCGCCGAGCAGGGACTCGAGGCGCTGCCCGTACTCGCCGAAGAGGGCCACCAGCTCCGGTCGCAGGTCGGACCACGCCTGGCGGATTTCCTCCTTGCGGTCGGGGTAGAGCAGGTCCGCGGACTTGCCGGTCCAGGTGTAGTGCGGCTTCGCGATGTATCCCCCGCCCGTCACGAAGAGGCGGAGGACGGTGCGGAGGCGGTCGGCCCGCTCCACGGGGTGCTCGGGCGGCGCCTCCGCGAGGAGCACGAGGGCCTCCTTGACCCGGGCGATCGCCGGCGGGGGCCGGGCGGGATCCCGCAGGTCGTGCTGGAGCTCCACGAACGCTTCGAGGTGCGCGAAGAGGTGGCTCCCGGCGGACAGCTCGCGCTCGAACTCCTCCAAGGCGACGTCGGCGTACCGGTCGTGCCAGAGGTGGAGGACGTCCTCGTCGTCGCCCGCGAGGGTCTCGAGGAACGGCCCGAGGTCATGGCGTCGGGCGATCCAGGTGCGCAGCGCCGTCTGGAGGTTCCGGCGGGACAGGGCGAAGAGAGCCTGGGGCTCCCCTCGGAGCTCGGCGGTCCGCAGGGCTTCCTCGACCGCCTGCTCCCGCAGCATGAGCTCGTCGGACTGCTCGAGGATCCCGAACCCGGGGTCGAGGCCCGCCAGCGGAGCCATCTCCCGCAGGGTGGACGCGGCGAACGAGTGGAAGGTGCCGATGCGCGCCCGGGCGAAGTTGTCCTTGCAGGCGCGCAGGTGGCGCAGGACGCCGTCCACCCGGTCGGCGCCGCCGTCCACGAGAGGGGCGAGCTCGGCGCGACGGTCCCGCAGCTCGCGCACCGCCTCGCCCAGCGCGCTGCGGATCCGGCCACGCATCTCCGCCGCCGCACGTTCGGTGAACGTGGAGACGAGCACCGCTTCGGGCCCGGGGCCACGCCCGCTGCGCGCCGCCTCCCAGGCGAACGAGCCGAGGATGCGCAGGTAGCGACGGGTGAGCGTGCGGGTCTTGCCCGAGCCGGCGCCGGCGGAGACGAGGACGTGCCGTTCGAGATCGAGCGCGTCCCGCTGCTCGTCGGTCAGATCGTCGGCGCCGGGCAGGAGGACGCCGTCTTCGACGGAGAAGATCGGCATCTCAGAAGACCTCGTCGAAGAGTTCGTCGAACTCGTCGGTCTTCACGGGCCCGGGCGTCGGCAGGACCACGTCGCTTCGCGGTCGTTGGGGAGCTTCGGGCTCGGGCTCGGGTTCCTGGTCGGGCTCTTCGACCTCCCAGGCGCCGAACATGGCATCCAGCCCGTCCTGGACCGAGACCGCGGTGGGCCAGAACACCGGCGGGGTCACGCCCGGCCGGGCAGGCGCAGGGTTGAGGACACGCTCGGTGCGGATGGGGTCCGTCCGGCAGGCACGGCGGAAGGGGCAGTACCGGCAGCCCGCGACCTTCGGCTCCTGGAGGGTCGGGGGGAAGACGCCCGCCGCCACCATCTGGCCGTAGAGATCGGCCCGCACGAGCCACGCGCGCCAGCGCCACATGGTCACGCCCTCGGTGGTGAACTTGAACCCCTTCGGTCGCTGCAGTCCGCGCTGATCCCGCAGGTAGCGCCACAGTCGCATGGACACCGCCAGGCGCTTGCGCTGCGCCCCGGGCTCGTTGCGCAGGTCCCAGTACCCCGACACGAGCCCCGCCGCGTACCAGGGCACGTCGATCGCCATGGGGTAAACCGCCGGCTGCAGGGCCAGGCCGTGGTCGATCTCCTTCACGTGGGGGGTCCAGCCCGTCTTGTAGTCGTAGACGACGGCGCGGAGCCCTCCGTCTCCCTGGGGCCGCCCGCCGTAGCTCCGCCGCAGGGGGAGATCGACTCGGTCGATCGAGCCCCGGAGACGGACGTCCACGTCGCCGGTCCCTGCGCGGAACACGGGGTCTCGTCGGTCCTTCGGAGCGAGGCGGAACGCAGCGGAGGCCGGGCTGAACCCGTCGAAGGCGTACTCCACGTGGGCTGGCTCGGCGTCGAGGAAGGGTCCGCGAGCGTCCTCGGCGAGGTAACGCGCGAGGAGTCCCTGCCAGCCTTGCTCCTCCGCGCCCGGCAGGCCCGCCACCAGGTCGCTCACCAGGCGCGCGATCCAAGGCCCGCGCCGATGTCCCATCCGATCCTCAGCCACCTGCTCCGCGATCTCCCGCAGCCGCTGGCCCGCGGACTGGAGGCCCATCGGTCCCTCCTTCCAGATGGCCGCGGTGCTCGCGCCCTGGTTCCGCAGGTCGATCCGCTCGGCGATGAAGCGCTCGAGCACCTCGTGGACCAGGGTGCCTTCCTCGTCCTTGCCCGGTGCCATGGCGAAGGGGCGGGGCTCGTCGAGCCCGAGGACGCTCTGAAAGAAGAACCGGATGGGGCACTTCGCCCACTGCTCCAGGCCGGTGGTCCGCATGCTCAGCGTTGGTCGGCCCTGACGACCGGGGACGACTCCGAGCAGCTCTCGCACCCAGCCCACCGCCGAGTTGCGCCAGGGGGTGTCCATCCCGAGGACCCCGTCCCAGGCGCCGAACCCACGCTCGTCGGTGCGCGCGGCGACGAGGGCGTCCCACGAGCGCATCGCCCGGCGGTCCGGGGCCGACAGCAGGGGCAGGGGCTCGGTGGCGTCGGCCGGGTCGTCCAGCGGATCGGGCTCGCTCAGGGGCGCCGGGGGTGGGAGCTGCGCGCAGAGATCGGGGCGGGTCAGCAGCTCGTCCCGAGAGAGCAGCGGCGGGAGCTGGGCCTCCTCGGCTGTCTGACGAGCGGCCCACCAGCTGTTCAGTGTCCCGTTCGGCGTGCGCAGCTCCAGCAGGTCCGCCACGACCGGGGAGGGGACGAGGTTCTTGCCGCTCGCCGTCTGGGGCCAGCTGAGGATGAGGTGGCTGGAGGTGCGGCGTGCTCCGTGGCCGACGCTGCGGAGCAGGGAAGCGAAGATGGCCCGGTCCTCGGCGGCGCGGTCGAGCTGGGCGACGAGCGGGGGCTCGGTGCGGGGCAGGAGGAACGAGGGCCGGGGGGACCGCGGGAAGGCGCCGTCGCTCAGGCCTCCGACCCAGAGCCAGGGGACATCGGCGCCGTGCAGGTCACGAAGGCCGACGATCTGGACTCCGACGCGGGGGCCGGCCCCCCGATAGCGGGCCCGGCGCACGGCCTCCTCGAGGGCGTCGCGCAGGGCGACGACCGGCCGTCGGCGCTGGGTGTCGGGAGTGGCTCGCTGGACCCCGTCGAGGGACCGGGCCAGCTCCTGCACGAGCTCGACCAGGGTCTCGATCGCGGCGGCGTTGGCGCGCATCGCCCGGGCGCGGACGCGGTCGAGGTCGGGCCCGGGCTCCTCGGGGCGGATGCCGACGGTCCCCAGCAGCTCCAGGAGACGCGCGGCTGCCTCGCGCAGCGACGGCGCTTGCCGCAGGCCGTCGAGGGTCTCGAGGAGCCGCTCCAGGGCGAGGACATCGAGGATGTAGCTCGCCAGGTCCTTGACCAGCCGGGCGTCGATCCGGCGGGCGCGGTCCTCGTCTCCCCGAGCCCGGGCGAGCTGGTCCTCGGCGCGGCGCAGGCGCCAGGCGGCGAGGTCGGGCAGCCAGTCGGCGGGGCGGCCGCTGGCCCCGGACATGGTCACGATCGGCTGGAGGCGCTCCAGGTCCGGCCGGACCGCCACCGCCTCCTCCACCCGGGCGATCGCGGCCTCCCGGACGGCCGCGCCGCGCGCTCCGAGGGGACCGTCCAGCCGCGCGAGCAGGGGCTCCGCCATCGCCGCGTCCACGGGGAACCAGGCGCGGATCCAGCCCGAGGCGAGCAGCGAACGGAGGGCTCCGGGATCGGGCTCGACGGTGGCGAGGCGCAGGAGCTGCCGCGCCGCCGACGCCGGGGGGGAGTGGAGCAGCTCCTCGCCCTTTTCGATGACGAAGGGGACGCCGTAGGCGGTGAGGACATCCCGGAGCAGGGGCGCGTAGGCGTCGAGCTCGGGGAAGGAGACGAAGAGCTCGTCCGCGCGCCGCCCCGCGAGGAGCTCGGCCTTGAGCGCCCGCGCGATGGCGCGCACCTCCGCCTGCGCCGAGGGGTACCGACGGGCGCGGACCGCGGACGCTGTGATCGCGGGCGTCTCGACGATCCCGTCCCGCTCGACGAGGTCCGCGAGGTCTTCGGTCGCGGCTTCGCCATCGGCCACCAGCAGCCGAGGCCCGTCTTCGTCCCCGAGCTGCTCGGCCCAGGCGACCCGGAGCGCGCGCGTGATGCCGAGGCCGCCCCCGATGTCCTCCCCCGCGAGCCAGGCGCGAGCGCGCTCCTCGTCCCCGTGGACCGGCGCCTCCAGGCAGAGGTGGACCTGCCCGGTCGGGCGCGCCTCCGCGTACGCCGCGAGGAAGGCCTGCAGCGTCGCTCGCTCCAGCGGAGGGAGCCAGAGGAGGTCGTCGACGATCACCGCGCCCCAGGACGCCAATGCCGCGAGGAGCTGCGGCGGAGGTGCGCGCAGCGTCGCCAGGAGGCCGCGGGTCAGCCCTGCTCGGTCCGTCCAGGCCCCACTGCGCTCGAGCGCGCTCCGCCACGCGCGTAGGAAGAACCAGGCGTCCTGGCGCACCGCTGGGGAGACCGCGCTCGTCGAGGAGAAGAGGGGGCCCCAGGTGTGGTCCGGCTCGCCGGGGAAGCGCAGGTTGTAGGGCTCGGCGCCGATGGGCGGTGGCTTCGACCCCACGAACCCGAGCGCCCACTCCTCGGCGAAGGCGGCGAGGGACCGTCGGGTCTCCGGGCCGTCGCGCAGCCCGCCCCAGACCCGAAGCCGCGGCTGGAGCGACCGGAAGACGGCGCCCGCGAGCAGCTCCCGGGCCTCGGGCGGCAGGAGCGCGCGGCCTCCTCCCCAGCGCGCTGCCAGCTCGTCGCGGAACGCGCCCCAGGGGCGGGCGTCGGGTAGGAACGTGGGCGGCTTGTCCGGCTGGTCCCACCAGGCCGCCCGGACGACGTCCGCCTTGCGTCGCGTCGCGCAGAGGTAGAGGAAGTCGGGGCGCTGATGGGGATCGAGCCCCGCGACGGGCGCCACTGCGCGGCGTCGCTCCTCGCGCGTCCGGCCGACGACGATGACGGTCATGAACCCCCGACCTTCAGCCGGCTGACGGAGCCGGGTCCTTTGCGACCGCCGCCCCCGGCACGCCCTCTGCGCCGAAGCAGAGCTGGCGGTAGGCGCAGAAGCCACACTCGCTGCGCTCGGTCGTCATGGGGAAGCGGTCCCGGCTCGCCCGGTTCTCGCCCGGGTCGTCCAGAGCGGCGCGCATGTTCCCGATGGACGCCTCGATCGCGGCCCTCGCTTCCGCGAGCGCAGACGCGGTCACGTCCACCGTCCGCTCCTCCCCGAGGGACAGGTACGCGAGGACCCCGCGGCAGCGGTCTGGGGGCACGTCCCACTTCTGCCCGGCGAACAGGGCGTAGGTGGCGACTTGGAAGTCGTCCTTGTCGCTCGGCAGGCCCGTCTTCCAGTCCACGAGCCACGTGGTCCCGTCGTCCGGGTGCTCGAAGGCCAGGTCGGGCTTCACGTACACCGTCTGCCCCGCGACCTGGACGCTGTCGAGCCCCTCGATGGAGCGCCAGGCGTCCCGAGGGAGCCGGGCGAGCAGGGGCGGGAACTGCCCGTTCGCGAAGTGGTCGATCGCGGTGTATACCCGCTCGGCGATGGCGTCCGTCCGCTCCTTGCGGAGCCCGTCGGCCTCTCCGTAGTAGTGCTCCATGAGGTTGAGGCAGCGCTTCGGCTCGTGGCGCCAGTGGCCGTCGCGGCTCTGGACCCACCCCACGCGGAGGCGGGCGCGGGCTTGCTGCTTCAGCTCCTCGCCCCGGATCGGGCGCCCCCACCGCGCCTTCTTGATCGCCACCTCGATCAGGTCGTGGACGATCGTGCCGGCCCAGGTGTCCAGCGTGTCCATCTTCCCGAGTCGGTACGCGATGCGGGTCTCCGCCTCGGCGTCGGGTTCCCACCCGAGCCACTGCCCGTAGTAGCGCCACCAGTACGCGCGGCGACACCCGTCGAACAGACGCGCGCGCGACGGCGACCAGCTGAACTGGTTCTCCAGCGGGGGGCGAGGGGGCCGGTTCAGCCAGGGGGGGCCGTCCTCGATGGGCGGCGGCTCTGGCGGACGGGCAGAATCGGGGGGACCGGTCACGGACGCCGACAATAGACCCCCAACCCGGGACAATCTCTGTCCCGGGTTGGTTGGATTCTTCCTCGGTGCAATGCCCGACCCGAGCCAGGAGTAGATCCCGCCGTGAACGCCCTCGCCGTGATGCAGCTCCTCGCCACCGCCCCGCTGTTCGCCTCCCGGGCGTTCCTGGCCGCGTTCCTCGTCGCCGTGACGGCGCGCTTCGGCCACGCCGTCCCCTTCCTCGCCGACTCCTCGGCCCTGATCGCGCTGCGGGACGCGCCCTTGTGGTTCACCTCGGACGTGGCGCTGGTCGCGCTGGGGGTGCTCGCCGTGGCCGAGGCGGTGTCCGAGCGGAGCGTGGACATGCGCCAGGTCCTCGCCGAGGTGGGGCCGTACCTGAAGCTCGGAGCCGCCCTGGCGATCAACCTCGGCCTCGCGGACGCCCAGTCCGCGGCGATGCTCCAGCACCTCACGGTCGACACGGTGACGGTGCTGCACGCGGGGGTCGACGGATCCCACGCGGTGGCCACGATCGCGGCGCTGGGGACCTTCTGGCTGGCGATCCTCCGCAAGCGCTCCCTCGCCTTCTTCATGGACGCGGACGACGGCGACGACCTCGGGATCGTCGGGGCCCTCGTCTGGGTGGAGGACGCCTTCGTGCTCGGGGGGGTGGCGATGATGGCGATCTTCCCCGCGCTCGCGCTCGCGCTCATGGCGGCCACGGCCCTGGGGCTCCTCGCCTTCGAGCGATGGACCGCGCATCGGGAGACCGCGGCCCTCGTGCCGTGCGAGGCCTGCGGCGATTCGCTGCACGCCGGCGCGGCCCGCTGTCCTTCGTGCGATGCCCCTCGATCGGCGAGCGCAATCGGGGCGTTCGGACGGGCGAAGGAGCGGCCCGCCGGCCCCCGGCATCCCCAGCACCTGCTCGCCGCCGGGCGCTGCTCGGTCTGCGCGACGCGCCTCGGGCGTCGTTCGCTGGGTGCGGAGTGCCCTCGGTGCGGCCGGAGCGCGTTCCCGTCGCTCGCGGAGGCGGAGGGGTACGTGGGCGCCGTGACCCGGCAGCTGCCTGTGACCTTGGCAGTCTGCGCGGTGCTCAGCGCGATCCCGCTCCTCGGTCTCGTCCCCGGGATCATCTACTACCGCATGAGCCTGCTCGGCGGGCTGCGCCGCTATCTGCCCCTGACCACGGGCGTCGGCGTGCGGTGGGCCTCGCGCCTGCTGACGATCGCGCTGCTGTCGTTCCAGTGGGTGCCGATCCTCGGCGCGGCGATGCTCCCGCTGTTGGCCGCGAGCAACTACCTGCTCTACCGAAGGGCCCTGCTCGGTGCTGCCCGGGAGGCCCTGGCGCCGGCCTGAAGGGCTGGTCAGCCCACGAACAGCCAGATCGCGACGGCGATCAGCAGGACGCCGAGCGCCCGGTCCACGAGCGTCCCTCGGGACGCCAGCCATGCGGCAGCCCCCGTCCCCGCGAGCACCAATGCCGCGAAGACGTACCAGCAGGCGTCGATCCCCATGGCCAGCGCCGCCACCCCCGCGCGCTCGGAGAGGACAGCCTCCGGTGGCAGGAAGGAGCCGAGCAAGGCCAGGAAGAACACCGCGATCTTCGGGTTCAGGAACGCGACGAGGAAGCCCTCGGCGAAGCCGTCACGCCCCGCGACTCCGTGCTCGTCCCCGCCCTCGCCCGCGTGCCGCAGCGCGCCGATCCCCATCCAGAGCAGGTACAGGGCGCCGAGCACCTCGATGCCTCGGTGCAGACCGGGCACCGACGCGACCACCGCGGAGACGCCCGCCACCGCGCCGAACGCGTAGATCCCGACCCCGATCCCGTGCCCCACCCCCGTGAGGACCCCCTGCATCCGTCCGCCGGCCACCGTGTTCTTCACCACGACCGCAAGCGACGGACCCGGCGACATCGCGCCGGTCGCGCACACGGCCGCGATCGAGAGCCAGGCGGTCAGGTCCATCAGGTCCGCAGGGTAGGAGACGGGCCGGAGCTCGGTCCGCCAAGGCGCTCCCGGCTCCTACGCCATTCCTTCGGTGGTGTCGTCCCAGTCCCCGAGCTGGCCCTCGACCCGGGGCGCCGCCGAGATCCCCTGCGCGAGGACCGCGTCGAAGGCGGAGCAGAACGTCTCCAGATCCTGCTCGGACGTCACCGTCACCCGCACGTACTGGGACAGGGGACCCACGTGGCCGCGGGTCCCCACGAGGATCTTGTGCGCCGCGAACGCCGCCGACCAGTTCGAGATGGGGGGCGTCAGCTTGATCAACACGAACGCCGCCCTCGTCACCACCGCTTCGATGCCCCGCATCGACAGGGCTGCCCCGAGTCGCTCCGCCAGCGCCCGTCGCCGACCGACCCGCGCCCGCATCGCCTCCAGATCCCCGAGCGCTGCCGTCGCCGCGAACAGGGAGGTCGCAGCGATCGTGTACGACGGCTTCACGACCGAGATCGCGTTGAGGATCTCCGGCCGCCCGACGAGGTATCCGATCCGCAGCCCGGCGAGGCCGAAGTCCTTGCTGAAAGAGCGCATCACCACCACGTTGGGCGTGAGCTCCGCCCTCACCTCCGGGTCCAGCACCGAGCTGCCGTGGAAGCTCGCGTACACCTCGTCGATGAGCATCAGCGTGGTAGGCGACTCCCGCGTGAGGCCGAGGAGCGCGTCCCGCGGCAGGGCGGAGCCCGTCGGGGAGCCCGGGTTGCCGATCACGGCGAGGCGGGGAGTGCGGGCCGCCAGCTGCTTCGCGAACGCGTCGCGCGGGAAGGACAGGTCGTCCTCGAAGTCGATGCGGTCCACGAAGGCGCCGCCCGCCTGCGCCGCCGCCAGGTACGCCCCCGCAGACGGACGCGGAAGCAGCACCCGCGCCCCTTCCTCCACGTAGCAGTTGAAGACCAGCCGGATCGCCTCGTCCGTCCCCGCAGTGATGGCGATCCAGTCCGCGGGCACCCCGTGGACCTCCGCGAGCCGGTTCCGCAGCGGCCACGGGTCCGGGTAGTGCGCGAACATCGAGTCGGGCATGGACCGGAGCGCTTCACCCACCTGGGGCGATGCCGGCGTGTCCTCTTCCCCGAGGTCCAGGCGCAGGTACGTGTGGCGATCCGGGAACCCACGAGGCACGCGATGGGCTCGCGTCACCGCATCCCGCGGGGTGGGAATGACGAGGGGTTCGGGTGGCTCGCTCGTCGGAGGCTCCTCCGATCCGCGCGCTGGGGCCAGGCTGCTCTCGGCGCCGGGGCCGGGGTCGCTCGCTCTCACTCCGCTCAGAGTAGGCACGGCCGCGCAGGCCCTGCAAGAGAGCGGGTATGCTCCGCCGTCCTGTGAACATCCTCGGCATCAACGACAACCACGACTCCAGCGCGGCGCTCGTCATCGACGGGCAGCTGGTCGCCGCCGTGGGGCAGGAGCGCATCGACCGGGACAAGAACAGCGGGGCGTTCCCCTGGGACGCCATCAGCGACTGCCTCTACCACGGCGGGCTCGAGCCCAAGGACATCGACCGCATCGTCTTCGGCAGCCACTTCACCCCCGCGACAATCCTGCGGCGCCTGAGCGGCTTCCACCACAGCACCAAGGCGACGTCGAGCCAGTTCAGCCCCTTGCTGAACGCCTACATCGCCTATCAGGTCGCCATCAAGGAGACCGGCGCCTGGCCCATGGAGGCCGATCTCAGCCGGCAGCTCCTCGGCCGCACGATGCGCGACCGCGGCTTCTCCGCCCCGGTGACGACGCTGGAGCACCACAGCGCCCACGCCTACTCCGCGTACCGCAGCCAGCCCCACCTGGACGCGCTGGTCGTGACGGTCGACTCCATGGGCGACGGCACGTCGTGCACGGTCAGCGAGGGCCACGGCGGCGATCTCAAGCTCATCCACCGCCAGAGCGGCTTCGCCTCCATCAACACGTACTACTCGCGGATCACCGAGTACCTCGGCTTCCGGGCGAACCGGCACGAGGGGAAGATCACCGGCCTCGCCGCCTACGCCGAGCCGCCGCCCGATCTGCTCGAGCACTTCCGCAAGCAGTTCCACTTCAAGCCCGATCGCGGCGGCTTCAGCCTCACGAACTACCTGCGTCGGCAGACGAAGACGGACCGCTTCCACCGGTTCCTCGAGCGGTTCAGCCGCGAGCAGATCGCCTCGGCGCTCCAGCGCAACCTGGAGCACCAGATCGTCGCGTTCGTCCAGTACTGGGTGCGGCGCACCGGGCGGGGGCACGTGGCGCTCGCGGGTGGCGTCTGCGCGAACGTGAAGCTCAACCAGCGCATCCACGAGATTCCCGAGGTGGAGAGCCTCTTCGTCTACCCGAACATGGGCGACGGGGGCCTCGCCGCGGGCGCCGCCCTCGCCATGTCCGCCGTGGTCTGTCACGAGCTGAAGGACGTCTACCTCGGTCGGGAGTTCTCCGAGTCCGAGTGCGAGCGGGCCCTCGAGCGGGAGGGGCTGCCCTACGACAAGCCCAAGGACCTGGCCGGGCAGGTCGCCGACCGCCTCGTGGACAACAAGGTCGTAGCGCGGTGCGACGGGCGCATGGAGTGGGGTCCGCGGGCGCTGGGCAACCGCACGGTCATGTTCCGGCCCGATGTGCCGGAGGTGAACGACTGGCTCAACAAGAAGCTCCAGCGCACCGAGTTCATGCCGTTCGCGCCCGTGACCCTGTGGGAGAAGCGCGCGGACTGCTACCTCGGCCTCGAGGGCGCCGAGCACGCGGCCCGGTTCATGACCGTCTGCTTCGACTGCACGGACGCGATGAAGAAGGCCTCGCCGGGCGTGGTCCACGTGGACGGCACCGCCCGTCCCCAGCTCATCCGGCGCGACGACAACCCCGGCTACTACGACATCGTCTCCGCGTTCCACGACCGCACGGGCAATCCGTCGATCATCAACACGTCGTTCAACATGCACGAGGAGCCGATCGTTCGGTCGCCGCGGGACGCCGTGCGCGCGTTCGTGGCCTCGGGGATCGACCACCTGGTCCTCGGGCCGTTCCTCGTGAGCCAGAAGGCGGCCGGGTGAGCGACTTCCCTACCGTCCCCCTCCAGTTCGAGCGCCTGAGCGAGGAGGAGATGGGATCCCGGAGCTCGGAGTTCCTCGCTCGGCAGCGCACCCGGAGGTCCGTGCGGCACTTCGCCCCGGATCCGATCCCGCTCGACGTGGTCCGTCGCTGCATCGAGACCGCGGGGCAGGCGCCGTCCGGGGCGAACAAGCAGCCCTGGACCTTCGTCCTCGTCACCGACCCGGACCTGAAGCGGCAGATCCGCGAGGGCGCCGAGGTGGAGGAGCGCGCCTTCTACGCGCAGCGGGCGAACGACCAGTGGCTGGCGGACCTCGCCCACCTCGGCACCGACGACAGCAAGCCGTTCCTGGAGATCGCGCCGGCCCTGATCGTCTGCTTCGCCCAGAAGTCCGCGCTCGGCGGTGGGCAGCACTACTACGTCCAGACCAGCGTGGGGCTCGCCTGCGGGTTCCTCATCGCTGCCCTGCACGACGCGGGCCTCGCCACCCTGACCCACACCCCGAGCCCCATGAAGTTCCTGGGGCCGATCCTCGGGCGCCCGTCGAACGAGAAGCCGTTCCTGCTCCTGCCCGTCGGCTATCCGGCGGACGGCTGCGAGGTGCCCGACATCACGCGCAAGGCACGGGACGAGTTCCTCGTGGAGCGGCTCGGGGACTGAGCGCCGCGCTGCGGGGGAGCACTCTCTGGGACGTGCCCCCGTGGGCGGCGAGCCCCCGCCCTCCAGCTCAGCCCTGGGCGGCGTGGTAGCGCTGGATCGACTTCGCCAGCGCCCGCATGTTGCCCACCAGCTTGTCGCTGATGACCTTCTCGGCCTGGGGCTTGATCCGCTTCGCGATGAAGCGCGGCACCCCGGGGACGTTCTCCGGGTAGATGACGAGATCGATCGCCATCGTCAGGCGCGTCCCCCCGCCCTCTTCCACGACGGTCGTCGTCCCCGAGCAGTCGAACAGCCGCGTGCCCCGGAGCGGGTGGAGCTTCCAGGTGCACGACCGGGTGCTCGCCGTCCAGGTGGCGTGGTCGTCCCAGCTCAGCAGCTCTTTCGTGGCGAACTTCTGGACCGCGGCGGGCACGCGGGACATGTCCGCGACCCAGCGGTTCACGATGCTCACGGACTCCTTGTCGTCGCTCTCGGTGCGCGAGGTCACCGTGATCGACTCGCAGTCGTCCAGGTAGGGCACGAGCGACGGCATGTCGTCACGGAGGAGGAGGAACGCTTCCTCGACGGAGAGCGGGATCGGGTCGGAGAGGTCGATGCGCATGGCCCCATTGTGCGGGGTGGCGGCGATCAGCGTCCAGAGCGCCGCTCAGGTAGCGCCCGGTCCCCGCTCCCGGCGACGCCACAGCAGCCCGGGCAGCAGGACCAGCCCCGCCGCGCTCGCCGGCTTGCTGATCGACCAGCCGCAGCCCCGCCCCTCGCAGCCGCCGCCCGTCGCGTCGTCGTCGTCCGCCGGCTCGGTGCAGCCCTCGTCGATCACGCCGTCGCAGTCCCCGTCCACGCCATCGTCGCAGCGCTCCAGGCCGCCGAGGCGCACCGCCACGTCCCCGTCGTCGCAGTCGCCGGCGCAGGGGGGCTGGCCGTCCGCGTCCGCGTCGAGCTCGCCGTCCGTGACGCCCCCGGCGCAGTCCGTGTCCCGCCCGTCGCAGACCTCGGACGCGCCCGGGTGCACGGCGCCGTCCGCGTCGTCGCAGTCTCCGGCGCAAGCCATCCAGCCGTCCCCGTCGCCGTCCACCTCACCCGGTCCGGGGCCGCCGGTGCAGTCGCTGTCGAGTCCGTCGCAGAGCTCCCCGTCGGGGTTGCCGGGCCGGACCCAGCCGCGCAGGTCGTCGCAGTCCCCCGCACAGGCCCGCACTCCGTCGTCGTCGAGGTCGACCTCGTCCGACGGCACCACCCCGTCGCAGTCGTCGTCGACCCCATTGCAGAGCTCGGGCGCCCCGGGGAAGACGCTCTCGTCGGTGTCGTCGCAGTCGCCGTCCTGCTCGGTGAAGCCGTCGCCATCCGCGCCGGCGAGGGCGACCGCGGGGAACAGGCACAGCAGGAGGAGGAGCAGGCGCATCGACCAGGGGAGCGTACCGCGCTGGGCTTCGTGGCCTGTGGCGACGCCCCCGCGGGCCCGCCCGCTCAGAGACCGACCTCGATACCCACCGTGAGTCCGAAGTCGATGGCCGCCTTCGTTCCCTCGCCGGTGACGTTCAGGCCCGTCACCCCCACCTCCTGCGCGAGGTGCAGGTTCCAGCGCTTGCCGAGGCGGAACGACTCCTCGACGGCGATCCCGTGGGTCCCCCAGATCCAGGCGTCGCACGCGGCTACGCCGGAGCAGGTGGGGTCGTCCAGCGCCGTGAGGAACGTGCCCGAGAACCGGTAGCCCGCGCCGATCATCGCGCCGGGGAGCAGCGCCCGGTAGCCCACGCCGACCCCTGCGTTCACGATGTGCCGGGCCTTGAACGTGACGTCGTCGCCGGTCACGAACCGGGCCGAGTGGGGCGACCAGGCCACCCGCGCCTCGAGCGTCAGCCCCTCGACCGCGCCGACGAAGCGATGCCCGCCGCGCACCTCGACGCCCACGTTCGCCCGGCCCACCAGCGGGAAGAGGCTCGGTGTGAGGGAGAAGCGCGCCCGCGGGGCCACTCCGAGGAAGGAGGAGTAGTGGCGCGGCTGGGTCTGGACGGCGACGGCGGCCACCGGCTCCAGCGGCGCGAAGGAGATCACCCGGTCCTGGAGCGTCTCGCCCGCCTCCGAGACGATCTTGACCCGGTGGCGCCCCGACTCGACGGGGAACGTCCCGGGGAAGACCCCCTTCTCCCGCCCGTCGATGAACAGGGTGGCGCCGTCCATGTCCTCGATGTCGCCGCCGTAGTGGTAGATGAGGCCCGCCTCGGCTTCCTTGCGGTCCTCTTCGGTCCCCACCAGCGCCAGATCGTTGAACCCGACCACGCGGAAGTAGGCCTCGGGGATCTGCCCCCCGAGGGTGTACTCGATGGTCTTCGCCCGCGCGTAGTCGTGGGCCTCGTAGGCGGTGACGAGCCCGTCGCCGTTCGCGTCGCTGTCTCCCTGGTTCCAGGTGAGGGCCTCGAGGAGATGGTTCGTGTAGACGCCGTGCTTGAGCGAGTCGTCCTCGCGCGCCGGCCGCCCGAAGGTGGAGGCGAACAGGTGCGACTCGGCCTCCCCCAGACGCACCTTCCGGGAGAGCACCGGCGCCTCGTCCATCCGCGCCACGCGCTGGCGCACCGTGGGCTGCAGCGCCGACTTGCCCTCGCCGTTGTAACAAGCGTCCAGGACGAGGGCCTTGCGCTCGGCCTTGATCTCGCTGAAGAAGCGCTGGAGCTCGGCGAGCTCGATCGCGGTCCCGCGCAGGTCCGACGGCGACGTGTCTGCCGCGACGAGGAACAGCTGCGGCTCGCCGCGGGAGTCCAGCTTCATGGTCCCGTGGGTGGACACGTAGACGACGAGGCTGTCCTGGCGGCGCAGGTCGTTCCGCAGGGAGACGAGCTCGGCGAGGATGCGGTCGCGCCGGGCCTTGCCGTCCCCGAGCAGGTAGATGACCCGGTCGAAGCCGCCGTACTTGCGGTCCTCGAGGATGGACCCGACCTGGGCCGCGTCGTTCTCGGCCCACTTCAGCGGCGGGAAGGCGGCGTCGTCGTATTCGTTGTTGCCGACGACCAGCGCCACCCGCCGGGGCGCGAACGAGGCCTCGAGCGTCTCCTTGGTGGAGCGGCTCTCGGCGAAGCCCTTGTCCCGCCAGGTCTGCTCCGCCGCGGATCCCCGCGCTCCGGCGCAGCCCGCGAAGGTCCACGCCGCCGCGAGGAGCAGCAGGAGGAGTGCGCGTCTCACGAGGTCAGCGCTGCTCCCAGGTCACGGTCACGGCGTCGACCGCGGCCACCGGGCGGGGCCACAGATCGGCGCGGTGCAGGCCCGCGGACAGCAGGCCGGGGACGACGCGCGCGGGATCGACGGGCTCGGTCAGGAGGACAGCCACGTACTCCAGCGTACCGGCCTCGGGATCGTCGGGGCGGTACACCAGCGGAGCGCCGGACTCGCTCGCGAGGGCGTGGGCGCCGGGCTCCACCTCGAGCGGAGCCCCGTCCATCGGGTAGAGCATCTGCCACTCGCCGTCGGAGTCCACCTCGAGGAGGGCGACCCACCCCGCCTCGCCCTGGACGTCGAAGCGGAAGGCGACCGACGCGTCCGGGCCGTACGCCGCTCCGTTGCGCCCGGGGATCATCGTCCCGTCGGCCCGCTCCACCGCGAACTGCAGGTCCACCCGCGACGCGTCGACGTCCGAGACGAGCGACTTCGGCCGCATCCCCTCTTCCTCGAGGAGCGTCGGCGCGCTCATGCGCCACACCCCGAACGCGGCCGCCGCGATGCTCGCTGCGAGGGCCACCGGTACCAACCACGAGGGGACGGATCCCCCCGTGGTTGGTCCGGCGTGACCCATGTCCGGCGATGTCGGGCGCTCCTGCTCGCCGGAGTGGGCGAGCGAGCCATCGATGGACACGGGGGAAAGAGGCACGGGCTCGTTGGCCCGGGCGAGGATGTCCGCGGCGGAGAAGGAGGGGGCGCCGAGGTCCTCGGCCCGCCAGGCGTCGATCAGGCCGGCGAGGGCGAGGTCTGCCTCCTCCTCCCGAGCGCGGTGCTCCGCGTCGATCGGCGCGGCGAGCTCGTCGGCGTCGAGGTCTTCGGGCCGCAGGGCGAGCAGCAGGTCGAGGGCGTCATGGGAAGCGGTCATCGGGGCGTCTCCGAGGGATCGGCCTCCGGCACCAGGCCGGCGAGGCGTTGGCGGAGGAGCTTGCGGGAGTAGGCGAGGCGGCCCTTCGCTTCGGCGGCGGTGATCCCGAGGATCTCCGCCACTTCGGCGCAGCTGAGGCCCTGCGCGTAGTAGAGGTTGAAGGCGTCTTGATGCTCGGCGGGCAGGCGCGCGAGCTCGCGGCGCAGCAGCTCGACGCTTCGGCGGGCCGCGAGCTGCCGCTCCGCGTCTGGGGCGCGCGTGGGCTCTACCTCGAGCTCCGTGCCGCCGGCCGCGAACTCGTACCGGGTGGACATGCGGTCCCGGGCGTTGAGTCCGGCGCGCCGGGCGACCGTGTAGAGGTAGGTCGAGAACTTCGCGCTCGGCTGGTAGCGGGGCGCAGCGCGGTGGACCTTGAGGAACGTGTCCGCCGTGAGCTCCTCGGCGCGGGCGTGGTTGAAGCCCATCCGCCGCAGGAACGCGAAGATCCGGCCCTTGTAGCGCTCCACGAGCACGTCGAAGCAGCCGGCCTCTCCGTCCCGGTGCCGCTCCATCAGCTCCTCGTCGGTCAGGCGCGTCAGAGCGCTGCCGACGAGCCGGAGGTGGGAGCGGGCGCGGGAGTCGGAATCGGTCAACGGAGTCCTTCGCTGGGAGAGAGAGCGGGGCACCGCGTGTACGAACCGAGCGCGAGGGAGTCCGGAAACGGGAATCTGCGCTTCCTGGGGGGCACAGGCGCCTTCGGGCCACGGCTCCTATACTCGCCGCCGTGTCCGCGAAGCTCCCCGTCATCACGGATCCTCGCGTCGAGCGCTACGTCCTCGACCTGATCGACGCCACCGGGCACCAGGGCCTCCCCGCGGACTGCACTCCGATCCTCCTGGAGATGGAGGAGATCGCCGATCGCCAGCACTTCCCCATCGTAGGCCCCCTCGTGGGGCGAACCCTCGCGATGCACGCGGGGATGATCGGGGCGCGGCGGATCGTCGACCTGGGGTGTGGCTTCGGATACTCCTCGCTGTGGCTCGGCGCGGGGGCTGGCGCGGGCGGCAAGGTCATCTGCGTCGACACGAACGAGGCGAACCTGCGGCGGGCCGAGGAGCTGCACCGGCGCGCCGGGCTCGCGGTGGAGTTCGAGTACCGCCACAACGACGCCGTGGAGTTCCTGGAGCTCGACCCCGGGCCCTTCGACGTCGTCCACAACGACATCGAGAAGGAGCAGTACCCGAAGGCGGCGCGCCTCGCGGTCGACCGCCTGCGCCCCGGCGGGGTCTACCTCGCAGCGAGCGCGCTCTGGTACGGCAAGGTCTGCGTGTACGGCACGACGTGGGACGCGTGGACGTCCGCGGTGCACCAGCACAACGACTGGCTGTTCTCCCAGCCGAACCTGTTCTCCCAGGTCTACGACCAGGCGGAAGGCCTGATCGTCACGGTGAAGCGCTCCTGAGTCGCTCGAGCGGCTGACGGCGCCGAACGGTGAGCTGCCAGCGCAGCCGCAGCTCGATCATCCGCTGCAGTGGGCGGTCGGCCGGGCGGGAGAGGGCGCGCTGGATGGTGCTCCTCGACACGCCGAGGAGGCGCGCCAGGGTCCGCGGACCAAGGGCGGGGAAGCCGAGGCCCGCGGCGGCAGACAGGGCCCGCGTCCTCCAGGGATAGCGTCGGGCGAGATCCTGATGGCCGAACACGGCGGCCGTGGCTTCAGCGAGGCCATCCCACACGGGCAGATCCACGAGGGGCCAGGCGGCCGGCGGACCGACCGGGCGCGCCAGGGAGACCAACCCCGCGGCGGCGAGCGTGGACGACGACAGGCAGCGGACGCCCTCGGAGTCGGGGAGGCTCGACGCCGGGGCGAAGGGATGGTCCAGATCGGCGAACAAGGCCTGGATGCAGGGGCGGACCGCGCGGGGGGCGAGGGCGTCGACCCGGGCCGGCTGGAGCGCGGGACCGAGGCGAGCGCGCACGGTGATCGAGAGCCGCCGAGCCAGCTGGGCCGCGGGACGGCGAGGGTCGGTGACGAGGACGACGAGGTGGGACCCGCTGGCGCGCCAGGCGAGCAGCTGGTCGCCCGCCGCGCGCGCCACGAGGCGGGCGAGGGCGAGCTCGTCGGCGTGGCCCCTGACGAAGGAGCGCTCGTCGGCTCGTCGGAGGACGATGCGGCTGACCGAGCAGCGGGCGGGCGGGAGGAGGCGGAGGCTCTTGCTCATGGAGCACGGGACGAATCGCGGCGCGCCTCGCTGTCACGTTTCTGCGCTCCTGCTCCTTTGTTGCGCAGGGCGGACCAATCCTTCCCGTGGCGGCACGTGGCGGGCTGATCGCGGACCGACTAGACCTTGAGTCACCCCCGGCAGAGAGGATCCGACCATGGGCATGCTGATCGACGGCGTCTGGACGACCGAGAACCACTTCCCCACCGACGACAAGGGCGCGTTCCAGCGCAAGCCCACGACCTTCCGCGACCGGATCACCGCGGACGGCTCCTCGGGTCATCCGGCGGTCGCCGGGCGGTACCACCTCTACGTCTCCTGGGCGTGCCCCTGGGCCCACCGCACCCTGATCGTGCGGGCCTTGCGTGGGCTCGAGGACGTGCTGCCCGTCTCCTACGTCGACGCGTTCATGGGCGACGGCGGCTGGCACTTCAGCGACCGGAACGGCTCCACGCCGGACGGGCTCTTCGGCAAGGAGTTCCTGCGGGAGGTCTACGTGGAGGCGGACCCGTCGTTCACCGGTCGGGTGACGGTCCCGGTGCTCTTCGACACGGTGACCGGGACGATCGTGAACAACGAGTCCACCGAGATCATTCGCATGCTCAACGACGCCTTCGGCGAAGGGCTTGCCCGGAACGCGGAGGTCGACCTCTGCCCTGCGGACCTGCGGTACGCGTCGGACGCGATGCGGGACCGCATCTACAACCGGTTCAACAACGGGGTGTACCGCGCGGGCTTCGCGCGATCCCAGGGAGCGTACGAGGAGGCGGCGCGCGAGGTGTTCGACGTGCTGGACGAGCTGGACGCCATCCTCGCCGACCAGCGCTACCTGGTCTCGGACGACCGCATCACCGAGGCGGACATCTGCGCCTTCACGACGCTGGTCCGCTTCGACCCCGTCTACCACACCCACTTCAAGTGCAACCTGCGGCGGGTCGCCGACTACGCCCACCTCCCGGGCTACCTGCGCGACCTCTACCAGACCCCGGGCGTCGCTCCCACGGTGCACCTCGGCCAGATCAAGGAGCACTACTTCCGCTCGCACGAGTCGGTGAACCCGTCGCGCATCGTCCCCATCGGGCCGGAGTTCGACCTGGAGGCGCCTCACGGGCGCGGGTGACCCCGGCATCGTCCGGGTGGGCGACCGGGCTCAGCTGAGGCCGAGGCGACGCATGCGCGCGTAGAGCGTCGAGCGAGCGACGCCGAGCAGCTGCGCGGCGTGCTTGCGGTTGCCTCGAGCGCGGACCAGGGCGTCGGCGATCTTCGCGCGCTCCGACTCCCGGACCGCCCCGGGCTGCTCCCAGGTGGGCATCGGGACCTCCACCAGAGTCGACGTGGCCGGCGGCCGCACCAGCACGGCGTCCGGCCCCACGACCCCGCCGTCTTGCGCCAGCAACGCCCGCAGCATGGTCGCGCGCAGCTCCCTCACGTTGCCCGGCCAGCTGTGGGTCAGCAGGCGCGCGATGGCTTCGGCGGACAGGTGCGGGGGCTCGCCGGGGGCGAGCTCCTGGAGGAAGTGCCGGGCGAGGAGCGGGATGTCTCCGGGGCGATCGCGCAGAGGAGGGACGGGGAGCACGGCCACGTCGAGGCGGAAGTAGAGATCCTCGCGGAACGTGCCGCGCGCCACCGCGTCCCGCAGCGCTTGGTGGGTGGCGGCGACGAGCCGGTAGTCGACGGCGATCGGGCGCACGGCCCCCAGGGGGACGACCTCCCTCCGCTCGAGGACCCGCAAGAGCGCGGTCTGATGCCTCTGGGAGAGCTCGGCGATCTCGTCGAGGAACAGGGTCCCCCGGTGGGCCTCGCGGAACGCGCCCTGACTCTCCCGTTCGGCGCCGGTGAAGGCGCCCTTCTCGTGCCCGAAGAGCCGGGAGTGGGCGGTCTCGCCGTGGATCGCGCCGCAGTTCACGGCCACGAACGGCCCGTCGCGGCGGCGCGACAGCGAGTGGACGGCGCGGGCGACGAGCTCCTTGCCCGTCCCGGTCTCTCCCTGGATGAGGACGGGCGCGACGAAGCCCGCGACCCGCTCGATGCGCCGATACAGGTCGCGCATCGAGGGGGCGGAGCCCACGAGGCCGGCGAAGACGGGCGGGTCGGGGGGCTCGCCGGACCGCTCACGCTGGACGGTGGACCCTGCCGTCTCCTCGGGGAGGGTGCGGCGCAGCTCGATCCCCCACCCGGGCAGGCCCACGGAGCTCCTGTCGCGGAGGAGGCGGGGTCGGTCGGTGGGCAGGCGCGCTCCCTCCAGCCATGTTCCGTTGACGGAGTGGTCTACGACGAAGACGCCGCTGGGGCGCGCACGGATCTCGAGGTGGACGCGGGAGAGGTGGCGATCGGGGTCGGGGAGGCGGACGGAGCACTCGGCGGCGCGGCCGACCGTCAAGGTGGAGCCCGGAGGGACGGGGAGGCGGAAGGCTTCCTTTCCCCGCTGCGAGAACAGGAGAGTGAGCTGACTCATGCAACCCGGGACGAAAACCGTCCCGGGTATCTGTCACGTTTTTCCGACGGTCGCCTACCATCGCCGACCGGAGAGCCCATGCGTCACACCTTCCTCGCCCTTGCCGTCCTCCTGTTCGTCGTCGGATGCCCCGCGCCGGACGACGACGACAGCGCCGTCCCCGCCGACGGGTTCGGCCCGTTCTCGGCGGAGATCCGGTGGACGTCCTACGGAGTGCCCCACATCCTCGCCGACGACTGGGGAGGGCTCGCGTACGGCATGGGATACGCCCACGCGCGGGACGCCGGGTGCACCCTGATGGACCAGATCATCCAGGTGCGCTCCGAGCGGGCGCGCTGGTTCGGCCGGGGGCCGGAGGACGCCCACGTGGACTCGGACTTCGGCTTCCTCGCGCTCGGTGTGATGGAGCAGGCGCGGGCAGGGTTCCCGACCCTCGCGCCCGAGCTCCAGGCGGCGCTCGTGGGGTACTCCACGGGGTTCTCCCAGTGGGTGGAGGAGGCGGGTCCCGACGGCTGGCCGAGTCCCTGTCGCGGCGCCGATTGGATGGGCGGCTTCGACGAGATCGATCTGCTCGGGTACTACCTGTCCCTCGGGTTGTCCGGCTCCGGCCGGGTGTTCGTGACCGCCATCGCCCAGGCGGAGCCGCCGACGGGAGCGCGCGGTGGCCGCTACTCGAACGACGTGAACGACCCCGCCGCGCTGGCTGCGTTTCGGGAGCTGATGACGCCGGTCCGTGAGCCGTCGTGGGGCTCGAACGGGTGGGGCATCGGCGCCGACGACTCCGCGTCGGGTGGCGGTCTGCTGCTCTCGAACACCCACTTTCCCTACGAGGGACCGCGCCGCTGGTGGGAGTCGCAGCTGACGATCCCGGGGGTCGTCAACGTCTACGGCAGCTCCCTCATCGGGGTGACCGCGATCAACATCGGCTTCAACGAGGACGTCGCCTGGACGCACACGGTCTCGGGGACGCCCCGGTTCACGGCGTACCAGCTCGAGCTCGAGCCCGGGAACCCCACGCGCTACCTGCTGGGGGACGGCTACGTCGACATGGAGGCGACCACCCACACGATCCAGGTCCCGGGGTTCGGCGGGGACCTCGTGGAGGAGTCGCGGACGCTCTACCGGAGCGTGTACGGGCCGGTGATCAACGCCCCGATCGTGGGGTGGACCGACCAGGTGGCGTTCACCTACCGGGACGCGAACGAGAACAACAGCGCCATGCTCCCCACCTGGTTCGCGATGAACCGGGCGACGAACCTCGACGAGTTCCGCGCCGCCCACGCGGACCTGAACGGGATCCCCTGGGTCCACACGATGTACGCGGACCGTGAGGGGCGGGCTTGGTACACGGACTCGGCGTCGGCGCCGAACTTGTCGTCCCAGGCGTGGGACGGGTACGCCGAGTACGTCGAGGAGAACACGTTCGCCAGCCTCTTCGCGGACAACGGCGCGATCCTCCTGCCCGGCGGAGACCCCACGTACGACTGGGTAGAGGCGCCGGGAGCCCGGGAGCCGGGGCTGGTGCCGTTCTCCGAGGCGCCCTCGCTGGAGCGCTCCGACTACGTGTCGAACGCCAACAACAACCACTGGCTCACGAACCCGGCCGCTCCCCTGGAGGGGTACTCCCCGATCTTCGGAGACGAGCGGGTGTCGCGGTCGCCGCGGACGCGGATGAACCTGCGCTACCTGGAGAACATCGGGGAGGCGGCCGGCGCCGACGGGCTGTGGGATCTCGCCGAGCTCGAGGCGGCGGCCATGGGCGGGCGCACATCGATGGCGGAGCTGATCGCTCCCGCGGTGGCGGCGCGCTGCAACGCGCTGGAGCCGAGCGCCCGGGCGGCGTACGTGGTGGACGAGGAGTCGGTCGATCTGACGACCGCGTGCGCGTCGCTCGCGGCGTGGGACGGCGCCTACGACCTGGACGCGGTGGGCGCGCCCATCTGGCGCGAGTTCCTCGGCGGCGGGGACTGGTCCCGCGCGGACCTGTGGGGGGACACGGGCGCGCTGTTCGCGGTGGAGTTCGACGCGAACGACCCGCTGGCGACGCCCAACACCCTGGTCGACGCGCCAGCCGAGGGGTCCGACCCGGTGCTGGACGCCCTGGCGCGGGGCGTCGCGCGGCTCGCGGGGGTGGGGATCGACGGGACGGAGGAGCTGCGCGCGGTCCAGTTCCAGGCGAAGGGCACCGACCGCCACCCGGTGATCGGCGGTCAGGAGATCGAAGGCGCCATCGCCATCTCCGACTTCGCGTTCGGGAACGAGACGCTGCTGCCGCCCGTCCAGCGTCCGGAGGTCGTGAACGGCACGACGGAGCTGACGGTTGACGGCTACCAGATCAACCGAGGGAACTCGTACATCCTCACGGTCCAGTTCGTGGACGGCGCGCCGCAGGCGCGGTCGGTGATGACGTACTCGCAGTCGGAGGATCGGGACAGCCCCCACTGGGACGACCAGTCGGCGGGTCCGTACGCCGAAGGGAGCTTGCGGGACGTGGCGTTCACCGAGGAGCAGATCGCGTCGGACCCGAACCTGGTGATCGAGGAGATCAGCTCGGAGTAGGCAGGGTCGGCAGCGAACACGCTGCCCGGCGGGAGCGGCCTACGGGTCGGCGCAGCTCAGGGCGAGCCGAGGTCGATCAGCTCGGGCTCGGGCGATGGGACCGGGGGGTCGACGAAGGTCTGCTGGTACCAGGGGCCGTCGATGTGGTCGACGGCGTCGGGATCAGGGGAGTACGACGGGTCGAGGGCGGAGCGCAGGCGGCCGAGGGTCGCGTGGTCCCGCTGGGAGATCACGGGGATCCCATGCCGCCGCAGCAGCGCGGTGGTGACGCCACTGGACGGCTGGTGGACCGGTGCGTCGCCGGCTCCGTCGTAGATCACCGTCGACCCGCAGGATGGGCTGACGTCCGTGAGGATCGCGAGGCGGGCGCCGTGTCGCTGGACGATGGAGAGGAGCGCCTCGGCGCCGCGGAGGAAGGCGGCCGTGAGGTCGACGCCGTCCACGTCGATGACGCGGGCGTTCCCGTCGAGGACGTCGAAGCCGTCGCCACCGTGGATGGTCATCCAGCGACGCGGGGTGGGCAGCTGGGACGCCTCCGGGCAGAAGGGGACGAGCGTGACGGTGGGCAGGTCGGCGAGGGCGAGGACCGGGTCCGAAGGGAACGCCGAGCCGTCGTAGCCCACGGGCTGCCCCATGAGGCACGCGCTCGCCGCGACGACGAGGGGGGAGTCCGGGGAGACGTCGCTCAGATCCGGGAGCAGGTCGGGGCCCGACCGGCGGGGGGTGCTCACCCGACCGCCTGGATTCGGTCCTCGACGAGCACCGCGTGCACCCCCACGACGCCGTTGACCGCCTGGGTCACCCGCAGGTCCACCGCGAGGCTCGCGAGCTGGAGCGCCCGGGCCCGGCCGATGTCCCACAGCTCTCCCATCCACTCGAGCATCCCGTCCGTGGCGATCACCGCGGCTCGGTCCAGCGTCGGGGCGACGCCGAAGGTGATCCGCCCCGCGGGGGTCTCCGCCCGTGGGTGGCTCAGACGCAGGTCCTCGTGGAGCACGACCGTCACCACGAGGCGCTCGAGCCCGCACTCGATCGCGATCCCGGACAGCTCTCCGTCGCCCTGCGCGCCGTGACCGTCCCCCAGGGACAGCAGCCCACCCGCCACCGGGACCGGGAGGAACAGGCTCGCGCCGGCCACCAGCTCCCGGCAGTCCAGGTTGCCGCCCCACTTCCGCGGTGGAACCGTGCTGTGGCTGCCGACCCCGGGGGGCGGCATGCCGACGACGCCCGGGAAGGGGCGCAAGCGCACCTTGTCTCCGAACTGGTTGGTCGCCACGCCGCCCGCGGCGTCCACCTCCCACATGACCCGGCAGTTGTCGGCGCCTTCGCCGAGCCCGAGCGCGGAGTTCAGGGGGGAGTCCCAGCCGCCGCCGGCGCCCCACCCCCAGGACGTGGGCACCACCTCGTCGATGCGGATCTCGAGCGTCATGCCGGGCTGCGCGCCGCGCACCGCGATGGGCCCGATGAGGCAGTGGCCGGCGCCGGGTCCGGGATCGGCGGCCACCTTCTTCATCCGCTCCCAGCGCAGCGGCCGCGTCATGGCGAACTCGTGCCAGCCCGCATCGGGGACCGCCACTTCGACGGTGTCTCCGCTGTCGATCGTGAGGACGGGCCGCAGATCCCGCGAGAACACGCCGTGGAGCGTGGTGGGGCCGGGGCTCAGGGAGTGCCGCATGCTTCGAGCATCGCACGGCGGGCCGCGGTGGGCTCCTCCGCCGACCCGATCTACTCTCTACGGAGATGAGACCCGGCTTCGCCTTCCTCCTGACGCTGCTGCTCGTGCCCGCGCTGGCCCACGGGCTGCCGTGGTGGGTGGGGGACGAGGACGAAGGGGAGCGCCTCGGCGCGCTGCTGGACGCTCTGTGGCCGGGGCACCCCATCGAGGTGGAGGTCGGCGAGCCGGACTTCGGCCAGGAGGGAGTCTCCTCGGACGGAGCGACCCTCACCCTCGTCCACGGAGACCGGGTTCGCTTCTCGCCCACGGACGGCGACATGGCGACCCAGGTCGCGCTCGTGAAGAGCTGGCTGCGTACCCGCGCGGTGGAAGAGGGCGGCTGGGTCCCCCCCACCGAGCGCCCCCTGCGCCCCGGCCCCTACGCGCTCGTCCTGTTCGGCGGAGGCGCGCGCCTCCCGACGGCGTCGTCCACGGCCACCGGCGAGTTCCTCCTGGGCCCGGCGTCCCCGTCGGGGAAGATCGGGCTCGGCGGAGGCATGGCCTGGAAGCACGTCCGGCTCGGAGCCCAGTTCAGCTGGAGCTTCGGCGAGCGCGCCGGGGTGGGGAGCCAGGCGATCCAGCTCCAGCGGCTCCTCGGAGGCGCGACTGCGTCCCTGGTGGCCCAGCTGGGGTCGATGGAGCTCGTGAACACGCTGGGTGGTGGCGTCCGCGTGGCGGTGCTCCGCACCGACGACGAGGACAGCAAGGCGCTGACGCGGGTCGTCCCCACGCTGTTCGGAGCGATCCAGCTGTGGGGCCCCCTCGGCGAGCTCATCGATGTGGGGGGTGGGCTGGGAGTGAGCTTCGACACGGCGCCGCTCGCGGTTCGAGTTGGTGAGGACAGCGTGCCCCTGCTGCTGTCGCCGGTGACGGTGTACGGCGAGTTCGGGGTGCGGATCGGCTGCCCGTGCCGCCGCGGAGACCGCTCTTCGAAGAAAATGTGAAGGATGCGGACGCCTCACGACACAAAGCCTTCGTGACCGACTCCCGGGGGCACTTCTGCGAGCGCTACGCCGCCGACGTGCTCCGGTGGGTGATTCGGCTCGGAGGACCTCACGTGCAGGCCGAGGACGTTGCCCAGGATGTGTTCGCCGTCGCTCTGCGGCGCCTCGACACGTTCCGCGGGGACTCGTCCGAGCGGACCTGGCTCTTCGGTCTCACCCGCAACGTCGTGAACAACGCCCGTCGCCGCGCCGCCCTGCGCCGGTTCGTCGGCCTCGACTCCCTCCCCGAGCCCCCGTCGCCGGCTCCCGGACCCGCCGACGAGCTCGAGGCATCCGAGCGGCGGCTGGTCGTCCGGCGCGCCCTGAGCAAGCTCAAGACCCACCACCGCGAAGCCCTCGTCCTCGTGGACATGGAGGGCTACACGGCCCGCGAAGCGGGGGAGATGCTCCACGTGCCCGAGGGCACCATCAACAGCCGCCTCCATCACGCACGCAAGGCGTTCGCCGCGGCGCTGCGTCGCGAGGGCATCGAGTGAGCGACCGCGTCCCCGGCTGGGCGATCGCCGCGACCAACCCGTCCGAGACGGAGGTCTCGCGGCTCAAGGCTCAGCTGCGCGCCCACCCCACGCGCCGGTTCCATCGCCGCTACCCCATCCTGGTGGGCGTGGCCGTCGCCGTGGCCGCCCTCGCCCTGTTCGTCCAGCCCCCGTCCTACGGGGACGCGCCGTCTCCCGGCACCACCGTGCGCCTCTCGGAGGAGCCCGTCTCCCTCGGCCCGTCCATCCGGCTCACCGGTGAGGGCGTCGTGACCGTGGAGGCCGCGGGGCCTTCGGGGACCGTCGTCACGCTGCCCGAGGGGCTCGTCGTCGCCGACGTCGATCCCGGCGGGCGCTTCCGTGAGTTCCAGGTGCGAGCCCCCGGCGACGTGGTCGTGACCGTGGTCGGGACGCGCTTCTCGGTGGAGTACACGGACGAGGGCCGCGTCGCGGTGGAGCGCGGCGAGGTGCGGGTCGAGACCGGCGTCGGCGAGCCGCGGACGCTGCGGGCCGGGGACTCCTGGACCTGGGAAGGTGGCGACGCCACCGGGGAGGTGCTCGACGATCGTCTCTCATCGACGAGCGAAGGAGCGCCCGGCCTCCCTGGTGGCGTCGGCCGCCGCTCGGGCGACGCAGCGAGCGAAGGGCTCAGTGCGGGGGCCGAGGTGACGGAGCAGGACCGCCCGGCGCCGGCTCCGGGTCTCGCAGCTGCCCGTCCGGTGGACGCCTCCCCGGTGGTGCCGCCTGCTCCGCCGTCGGCGTCGGCGAGCCCGGCCGAGGACGCCGACGCTGTGGCCGTGCTCGATCCCTCCCCCGGCGGGGAACCGGCGCCGTCCTCCGCTTCTGCGCCGCTCGACCCCATCGAGCGCGCCCGCCGCTTCGATCTCATCGGGGCCGCGATGGACGACGGTGATCCCGCACGCGCTGCCGCCCTCGCCGAGGCCTTCTCGGTGCAGAACGCCGGCCACGCCCTCGCTGCCGAGGCCGGCTACCTCCGCGTCGTCGCCCTCGCCGAGGTGGATCCGAAGGCATCCATGTTCGCCGCGAGCGCCTGGCTGGCGGAGCACCCCCAAGGCGGCCGCCGCGGCGAGGTCCTCTACCTGCACGCCACGATGGCCCACGACCGCCTCGGCGACTGCCGGCTCGCTCTGCCGTCGTACGAAGAGGCTTCCCGCCTCGCGGCCGGCGACCTGCAGGCCCGCTCCCTCGCGTACCTCGGACTCTGCGCGCTGAAGACCGGTGACGATGACGTCGCCGCGGCCGCGCTCCAGTCCGCCCTCCTCCACACCGACCTGCCGGCGCCGCTGAGGCCTCGCCTCCTCGACGCCCAGCGGTCCCTGAACCAATCCCCCCGATGACCCCTCCCGACTCCGGAGCGTCCTCCATGCGCACCTCTCGCTTCCTCCTCGGTTTCCTCTCCCTGTCCCTGCTGGGGTTGGGCTGCAACCCGCTCCTCGTGGAGTTCCCCCGCTCCGACCGCCCCGTGACCGACGACGACGACTCGACGGATCCGGTGGACGACGACGACTTCACGTCCTCGCCGCCGGTGGTGGAGATCCTGGGGTTGGATCCGGGGACGGAGCC
>Ga0213839_1000153_pt1 | contig 138352 bp, 152 predicted proteins | sample SWPATP21_FD_160075 | JGI IMG/M metagenome (GOLD analysis project Ga0213839, IMG submission 160075) | Coastal seawater microbial communities from Marineland, Florida, United States - SWPA TP2 #1 | ecosystem: Environmental > Aquatic > Marine > Coastal | place: USA: Florida | collected 2016-08-14
CGACTACCTGGTTGACTGCTTCCTGTTTAAACTCGGCAGAGTAACGAATCCCTTTGCCCATTTTTACCTCTCATAGTTAGATACATTATTTACTATGAAAAGTGTCGCGAAAACCTAGGCCTTACCACACGATAGGCCAAAAGTTGTTCCACTGCTTTTCTAACGCGAAAAAAATACTTTCGTACAGTGGCTGGCTTAAATTCGAGCATTAGCTCACGACACGTATCTTCAACATGCCTTGTTAACAAAAGGTTTAGCCGCTCATGGGGCAACCTCTCTGAAAACAACGCAAACGCCCTGCCGATTGATTGTCTTGTCTTCTTGTTTTGGACGTACTTCAATGCGTGCCTTTCCGCCTCTCGCAAAGTTAACTCTTCCTTCCCGTCCAAAATTTCCAATGCCCGTTTTTCAACAGGGTCTAACTTAGAGTACCCCTCTCCCTCTTCATGCTTGCAAGCCAAATATTCCCGAAAAACCCCATAAGGCGTATCAAGATCACGCTTATCAACAGGAGGATTCTCAATATAGTATTTCTGCGATTCAAGCCTTACATCTTCCAACTGAAACTTTGCGAGCAACTTCACCGCCTGTTCCCTTGCGCCCCCTGCACGCAGGTCTGAAAACTTGTTCTTGTATTGTGCAGATAAGCTTTCTAACCGCACTACAGCCACGTCGAATGACTTGGTCTTCAAGCTCTTAACAATTTCAGTTCTTCCATCAAAATATTCACGCAAATCTTGCGGCACCACCATCCGAAAATAATAGAGACCGCCATCCCGCTGAACTAAGTATTTGATTTTCCCCACGATACAGGCCGAATTAAAAATGAAGCCCGTCATCGTAACAACCCACGCGAAGAGTAATCCACTAAAAATAGGCTTTTATGTAACCTATAATGTAACCTTTCATGCCTCTTGTATTTGTATTTATTTAATAATATCAGTGTCTTAACTGGATTATTATCTAAAATATTGGCGTCCCAGAGAGGAGTCGAACCTCCGACCTGCCGCTTAGGAGGCGGCTGCTCTATCCAGCTGAGCTACTGGGACCTTTATTTAGCGGTAGGCGATTCTAGCAGAGCCTAAAGCGCGATGAGTACGCACTTGCCTCGCTAGATCTCTGCGGTTTCATAGTTCCAACTCAGTAACCGTTTCATTTGTGGAAAATACAGCGCCAACTTAATTGGGCGCGCTGGCTCCAGCTGCTGATACACGGCACCATAACGCTCTAGCTGGGGTGCATAACGGGCTTTTTCTTGGACCAAGAAAGCCTCGATATCACCACCGTCATGACCACCGGTTTTGTAATCCACAATCCAGCGCACACCGCCGTCGACAAAACTACGATCAATGATGGAGTGACGCACCTTGCCCTGCACATCAACATGGCTAAACGGTGCCTCACAAACAGCCTCAGCATGTTCGGCTAATACCCATTGCCCCGCCTCGTCCTGCAGGCTGTTATATAAGCCAGCCATCACTCGTTCACAGGCCGCAACATTGGCTTCACCGGTTAGGCCTTGCTGAGCAAGCTGCGCACTAATGGCGGGCCGTAGCCGCTCTACATCGTGTTGCTGCCAGCGCGCTAAACCTTGTTCGGCAACCGTTTGTAACAAATTATGCAGCACGGTGCCGACAATCATGGCAGCTGGGCTTGCCCAATCAAACGCCAGCTCGTTGTCGGCTAGTAATACCTCCGCTACAGGTCGCTGCCACTGCACATCCGCAGGCGGTGTAGGTGTTTGCCAATCAGCCGCCAGGCGTTGGTAATGCGGCGCTGAAGCAGCTGTTACCATAGGCTCTTCCAGCTCCAATTCGGCCAACTCCGTTAGCGCCCTATCCAACTGCAAACCTGGCCACAATGGCGCTATTAGCGAGCCGGCAGGCGGTTTAATTTCCCCCTTTGCATTCGGCGCTACGCTGGCAAACAAGTGCAAGTGCTGCTTAGCGCGCGTTGCGGCCACATAAAGCAGCCGCACCGATTCAAGCTGACGTTTTTCCTTTACTAAATCTTGTAACCACTGATAAATGCTACCGGTCGCCTCAGCTTGACCACTTAACGGCGCCAATAAGACTGCCTCAGCTCCATTCTCCAAGCTGAGCTCCTGCAGACGTAATAACAGTTTGCTTTCCGAACGCGTGCCCTTAGCTAAGCCTGGCAGCAGTACCACATCAAACTGCAGGCCTTTGGATTTATGCATGGTCATGACCTCAACCCGACAATCTGCAGTGTTGCTGGGTGGCGCATACAAATTCAGTACTGCGCGTTCCAAGTCAGCCATGCTATCAATACGACCCAAAGCCGCACTGTCACTCTCCAGCGCCGACAAGGTGTCGAGGTACAAACGCGCCGCTTCAAGGTCATCAGCATCAGCAAGCTGCGGGCCCGCCAGTGCGAACCAGATGGCTTCTACTTGGGCGCGCAAGCTGCGAGTATCGGTAGGCGCTGGCAGCACCGCGAGCAGGCGCTCAAGCCTGGCTTGTCCGTCGGCACTCAGCTGCGCTAAACGCTGCGTGATTAAACTCGGCACGGTAGTGGTTTGGTCGTCCGCCGTCAGTGCTAATAGGTCCGCTAATAACAACCCAACCATGGGTGAGCGCAGCACGCTCAGCCAGGCCAGACGGTCGGCGGGAGTCTGCAAGGCATAGCTCAGTTGCATCAAGTCTGACACCACCGGGCGCTGACCCAACTGCTCCAGCTCTACGGCACGATACGCAATGCCTTCGGCCCGTAGCGCCTGCACAATCTCCGCCACATGAGCGCGACTGCGCCCCAGTACGGCAATCGTACTGGTCGGTGAGTCGGCTAACGCGGCCTGGACTACGCCAACGGCAGCTTCTGCCTCTGTCGTAGGGTCTAATTTATGGCGCAAATGCACGCGCACGGCCTGCTCAGCTAGAGGCGGATGAAAAGCAGTTGAGGCGGCATACGGAATTGCTCCGAGCAAGGCATCTTCATCGCTCGGTAACGCTCGCATAAACTGTTGGTTTACCCAGTCAACAATGCCCGCCTGCGACCGGAAGTTAACACTAAGCTGCAAGGGTGTGAGCGGCATGCTGGGCGACAAGCCATGATGCCAAGCGTTTAAAAATAGCCCAACATCAGCCTCACGAAACCCGTAAATAGACTGCATCGGATCGCCAACCGCGAAAAACGTACGTCCGTCGCCCGCCTGCCAACCCGCGGTTAAACGACGAAATAGCTCAAACTGGTTATGCGAGGTGTCCTGTACCTCATCCGCCAGCACATGTTGAATCTGGTAGTCCAACGCTAAGGCAAGGTCGGTCGGTTGATCACTGGGCCCAAGCGCTTGCAGAGCCATTTGAGTAACTTCGGTATGGTCAACCTGATTCTGCTCTACAAATAAATTTTGCAGCTCCAGTACCGCAGCCCTGAGCAATTCGGCTATAGCCGGCAATACCGCCAACTCCGACGACAGTTCGTCGCCCATCGGCAAGCCGCGCAATTGGTGCAACTTCTGCTCCAGCAACGGCACCGCTTCACGCAACGCTTCGCAGGTTTCAGCATGCAGGGTTTTCATGGCTTTGCCATCAGGACCGGGCAAAAAACCCGCATTTTTGTCTAGCCGTTTACGAAAACTACCGCTGTCAGTTAATAAGCACTGCGCCATACCCAACCAACGCGCAAAGTGATCGGACTCAGGCGCTAATGACCAATCCTCGCTTAATAATTCACGCCAAGTTTGCAGTTCAGGGTATTTGCTATCAGGCGGCAAATTACCGGCGGCAAAAACACAGAGCTGATGAATCGCTTGCCGCTGCGCGGCCGGTAGCAGTCGATCAAGTTGCCGCAGCGTCTGCTCAATCAGCGCCTCAATTACCTCAGCAAAATAAGCATTGTCGGCTAATGCAGCGTGACCACCCGCGAGATGTCGCAACCACTGATCACGCCGCCCAAGCATACTGGCGATCAATTCAATCACGGTATGAAAGCGTCCGCCCATATGCTGCAGTACGGCCTGTGCAGACTGGTTGAGCGAGTCAGCCGACGTCGCGCCTAAGGCCTCGCGCAGCACTCGTTCCGCTGCTTCTTGGTACAAGGGACGTGCGTCATCCACCGTCGCCGGACTACCACCGAGCTGCGACAGCACGGGCATTTGTCGTACCAAACTACCGCAGAGCGAATCGATGGTTTGAATCCGTAGGCGCGAAGGGCTGGCTAATAGGCCCCAGCCTTGTGAGGCATCACGCTGCAAAGCCTGTTGCGCTAATGACCAAGTCAACTGCGCATGGGCCGCGTCTGGTTCTGCTCCTTGCGCTGCCTGCAAAGCTTGCAGCACACGATCACGCATCTCGGCGGCTGCCTTACGGGTAAAGGTGATGGCTACCACTTGCTCAGGTTCGTCAACGGTTGCCAATAACGCCAGCAGCCGCTGGGTTAGTAGTTCGGTTTTACCCGAGCCTGCTGGCGCTTGCACGATAAAAGATTCGGCTGGATTTAACGCCTGCTGGCGCTGCGCAGCATCAACCACCGCACTCATGACAGCGCCTCCTCTGTATCAACAAACTGAATCCGGCAAAGCGGTTTTAAGTCACAATAACTGCAGGTGCTCGCATCCTTGGGTAACACGGCGGCTTCGCCGCTAGTGAAGTCCCTCGCCAAGCGGTTGAGCTCGGCCTCCCAAGCTGGGAATAAGGTGGTCAAATCGGGCTGGTAAACACGGCCCGCTTGTTCTGGACTGGCATCGCCCAGCGTTAATCCGGGGACTAAATCAAGCCGAGTAGTTAAGCCCAACGCCTGTACTTTGCCCGGCGCAATTTGCGCAAACATTACCGCGGCTACGGACTGCTCACGCTGCTTCAATTGCACGGCATACAACGGCAACTGCGGCTGCTCGGGTCGGGGCGGATTCCACGCTGCGATTTTTAAGTTTTGGCTGGTTTTGTAATCGGTTACGACCAAGCTGCCATCGGCCAGTTGGTCAATCCGATCAATTGAAAGCTGCAGTCGCAGGCGTTCAACATGTGCAGTGAGTTTTTCTTCCTTGCCAACAACTTGAAAGGGTTCTCGCTGCCGCTCGAGCTGCAACCAACTCACCATGAGTGGGTGCAAAACGGCCATTTTAAGCGCCTGCACCGAGTCGGCTAGCTGCGGCTCACTACCCAAACGGCCTTTTTCCTCGGCATCCGCCAAGGCCGCTCGTGCATGCAAGGCCAACTCCGCATCAGCAAGGGCTACGAGGCTGGCATGGTCTTGAGTCCGCTGCCAAAAAATTTCCAACGCGCGATGTAAGTGGTTACCCAACTCATAAGCCGGCAAGCCCCAAGCTGGCAACTCAATCGCGCGCGTGTTCAATCGCCAACGCGCGAACGCTTTAAAGGCGCAAGCTGACTGATCTTCAAATAAGCGAGCCCCGCCTGCCACGGCCACCGGGTGTTGCCCAGCAATGGCTGGCGCTTGGTGGTCAGCCAATGATTGCTGCGGTGCAGAGGCTAACTGCGCTAACAACCACTGCTCGGAGGCGAGTAGCTCATCAGCCTGATAGGTCGGCAAATCCACTACTTGACGCGCTGGGCGCAAGGGACTGTCGGCTTGCCCCCGCGCACAGCTGAATACCACCGAACTGGCTGCACCACTGAGCTGCTGTACTAAGCTATCTGCCCACAACCGCTCACGCTCACTGCTGGCATGCGGCATTTGTAACTCTCGCTGCCATTGGCGGGGAATATAGGGGTCAGGCCGCAAGGGAGCTGGCAAAATATCGTCGCTTGCTCCCAACACCCAGAGGCCATCAAAACGCTGGCCAATCACTTCCAGTGGGCCCAATACTTGCACCGGTGCCGCCGAGCCCTGTGCTTGGAACAACTGACTGGCCGCCGCCTGCTGCACCAATTGCACGAACTCACGCTCTGTGGTTTTGCTCGTCACTAAATCAAGCTCTGGCAACTGGTTCAACAGATTGCGGAAGCTGGCCACGGCCTGCCACTGCTGGCTACTAATGCTCTGCTCGGGCTCAGCCGTTTGCGCCCAACCGAATAACTTTAAACATTCTGCGACAGGCGCCAGCCAATTCGCAACGCGCGTGGGTTTGGATTCGCGCAACTGTTGCCAAGCTTCTCTGGCGGCATCAAGCTGCTGGCGCAACAGCAGGCAAGGCAATTGTTTGACCGTAATGAGGTGCAACACATTGGCCACCGAGCACTGTGGCCGTTCTGATTCCAGCACCCAACGCACTAACTGCGCTCGCGGCTCGCGTTCCACTTCTGCGCCCGCCAAATAAGGGCTTTGCAATAAGGCAGCTACGGTTTCCACCGGCTGTGGCTGACTTAACCAGCTCAGGGCCTGCAAGCCCGTTTGCACGATGGGCTGCCGCGCCAAGCCATCACCTAAAGAAAAGTTAAATGCGAGTTCATCGGTCGGGTGACCACCCCAGCTGTGCTGCGGATGCAGGCTATGCATCAACGCTTGGCGTATCGCGGCTGCTTGTTGCGGGGCATCCAACAACACGATCGCCAATTGCGCATCTGCCTGTTGGTCTAACTGCAAACGCGCCCAGCGAGCAGCCTGCTGAGCCTCAGCAGCGGGGGTCTCGGCGAGTGCTAGCTCAACTCGCTCAGGTTCAGCAGTTAAGGTAATGTTTTCGACCGCAACGCCACGCGCCGCTAGTGCCTCTAGCACCGCCGATTCGGTAGGCGACAAGGCTTGCAAACCCGCGGTAAATATTTTGCTTGGTAATGCCAGTTCGCTATTTTTAATCATCGCTGCAATTAGACGCGGCAGCTCTGCTGGGTCTAGCCATGCCTCATCCGCTAGACGTTGCTCCACCTGCCGTCGCCACTGGGCAAATGCCGCCATGTCATGGCTGCAATAGTGTGGCCATTCACGTTGCCTTAATTGCCATTGCTCCAATAATTGCCAGGCCTTATGGGCATTGCGGGCCGCCGCTGGGCGGTTGACCAGTAAAGTTTTATGGTCTTGCCGAATCACCTCCAGCCAGAGCTGCTCGGCCTGCGTGGAAGACAGCAACACGCCACCTGCTTCAGGCGCCGTCCAGCCGGCCAATACGCCGCCCATGCTTTGATCCCACAGTAAGCGTAACCAGGCACGAAACGGCTCAATCTGCGGGGTGCGCCAAGCGCCCGTGCCGGCATTGGCCTGTAATTGTTCCCACTCCCCTAACAAGCTGCGGCGCAAGCGATTATTACCCGTTAACACGAGACAATCCGCCGACTGGCTTGTGGTTAACGCTTGGTGAATAAGTGGGTTGATGGAAGCAGATTGCATAGCGTTATTATGGTTTAGTGGCGGCTCAATTAGCGAGCCTGCAAAGGCTTAGTTTGGAGTGCCCTAGTTTTTTGGGAGGGGGGGGGGGCAAGGCTAAAAGTATCACCACTCGGTCAACCGGGCGGTGAAAAATAGCGCGACTGCGCCGGCCAATACCAGGCCCCAGCCGATGATGCGCTCGCGCGGGCCAAACCATTGCCACGGGAATGCAGCAATCGCCTTATTGCCAATCCAAGGAAACAGAAAGCCATAAAACAGCGCCGCGATCACGTTAATATGAATCATGGTAAGCAATACGAACCACGCCATGGCTAGCCGGTATAACCAGAGTTCTAGCTGTCCCGCTTGTTTTGCCGGATCCGCAATCCGCACCATACTAAGCCCGATGATGATCAGGGCTGATGAACCAAAATATGCAAACATGGGACTATGATGCCAGAAGCCCCCAGAAGAAGAACTATCGAATCAAACACCAAGACCCAAACTGTATGACCGAGCCTCGATTAGCGGCCGTTATTGGCCATCCTTACCACCAATACTTAGGGTTGAGCGATTTCGTCTCGGCAGACGGCGAAGGCAGTTTGCGGCTCACGGTAACCGAGCAGTTAGTGAACCCAGCTGGCGTGCTTCATGGCGGCGTGGTTTACGCCGTGTTAGACGTTGTTGCCTACACGGCGCTCAGCAGCCTATTAACCGATAAGCAAGAAGCCGCCACCCATGATATTCATGTCTCGATCATGCGACCTGCTAAAGCTGGCGATGTTTTAGATTTTAACGCCAAGGTCGAAAAGATGGGACGCAGCCTAGTTTTTATCCAATCCCGCGCCAGCGTAAACGGCAAACCCGTTGCTACCGCGCGCGTAACGAAGTCAATTCTATGAGTATTTTTAGCAAGATTATCGAGGGCAAGCTGCCTGCTAGCTTTGTTTGGCAGGATGACATCTGCGTCGCTTTTATGGATATCGGCCCCATGTCTCCGGGCCATACGCTAGTAGTACCGCGTCAAGAGGTGGCAACCTTAGCCGAACTTGACGCCACCACTCGCGCCCATATTTGGGAAGTAGCCAACCAAATTGGCTTGGCACAGCAACAGGGCCTCGCCAGCAAGGCACAGCATTTTTGGGTCAATGACGGCAAACACGCCAGTCAGTCGGTGCCGCATGTGCATATCCATGTGATTCCACGCTATGGCCGCGACCAACTGCACACAGCCAGCCGCGTGACCTGGCATCTACTCACCTTGGCTTTTCCAAAGCGAGTCAGCGCACATAAACGCAAAAAGCTAGAGACCCAAGCACAGGCGATTGCCGCAGCCCTACAGGTTGATAATGGATAATTTGCTGTCGCTAGGCGGCCTATTTTTATCGGCCGTGGGTTCAGCCACCATCTTGCCGGGCACCAGCGAGGCGGTGTTGGCTGGGTTGCTTTATCAGGGCTTAATTCCGGTTACCCTATTATGGCTGGTTGCCAGTGTCGGCAACACCGCGGGCTGCATCTTGAACTGGTGGGCTGGCAGCGCATTGGAACATTGGCGTGACAAGAAGTGGTTTCCGATCACGCAAGAGCAGCTAGACCGCGCCACCGTTTGGTTTGAGAAATATGGCCGTTGGAGCCTATTGCTTGCTTGGGTGCCAATTGTTGGCGACGCATTAACCGTGGTGGCCGGCCTCTTCAGAATGCATTTGCTGCCGTTTCTTATCTTGGTATTTATTGGTAAAGCCGCCCGTTACGCGGCCTTTATCTGGCTCACCATTCAGGCCTTAGAAGCGGCGAAATAACTAAACTGACTGGGTCTCAGTTGGCGGTTCTAACCAGCGTCGACGCATCACTTGTTGCTTCACCACGTCAAGAATATCAATCACGAACTCACCAAACTCGTGATCCGTTTCTGATTCGGTCACTAGCGACTGCAGCACCCCATCAACCACATCGGCAAACAGCAGACCAAATTCCTCTTGGCTCAAACGTTCTGCCCCTTGGTCAATTACTTTGCAAACAATATCGGTAATTGCATGATCTAGCAGATTGCCAGCAACACCCCCCACTACGGGAATGCGGTCGATCAATTTAATTTCCCGATTTTCATGCACCGCCTTGCTAACGGTCTCAGTCACAAACTGACGCAGATCGTCTTGGCTACGGCTATGCACGGTTTGCAGAGCCACTACAATCCGCTCACGTAGCAACTCGGTTAGCTGGTTTTGGCGCGGCAACACCACTTGATCTAGCACCTGTCGTTCAATGCCCGCACTGCCTCGTAGCTCATCTTGTACCCCATCCAGTACTTTCACGACCACGCGGTCAGATAACTCTTCCATGATGATGTCGTACAACGCCATCACCCAGCGATAAGGTGCCCATTGGGTGAAATCCACCACACCCATATGTTTTAACCTCACCAGCACGGCATAAATACGCAAAATTCGCAGCCATCGGAATTCCGCGATTGGGATGCAACCCAAAATGTCATACCAATGCAGCACCGGATAAGCCAACCAATGGCCATACATCTTGCTATACAACGCATATGCCCAGCGGGCCAGAAACTCGGTGATAAAAATTGAAACAAAAATTAGATCAATGCGGAAGAAGTGTTCGTTCACCGGTGCATAGGCGTCGAGCCAAGCTGACGACATCACATAAGCCATCAAGTTACGTAATTCGACCACAGACCACGCGCTGTCGAATACAATCCACAACAAATTAACGATGGCCAAACCGACCATTATTAGGTCAATAATCAAGCCCACTTTGCCCAAATCACCTGCCCAGCGTTGATCCCTCGGCGGGTGAGTTTGAGCAAAATCATTCAAATCTGACTGCGACATTCCAGCTCCGTAACTTAAACTGTGACAATGGATACACCCTGGCAACGATACCAGCAACATCTGCAGCAAGCAGATTTTCAGGCAGACGCCGCACAAGCCAGCGCGATGCAGGCGCTAGAAGAGGTGTTTCAGGCTGTGCTTAAACACCAGCAGCGCAAACCCAAGCTAACCGACCGGTTTCGCAAATCCAGTCCACCGTGGCCACGCGGTTTGTATATGTGGGGCGGTGTTGGACGCGGCAAAACTTTTTTGATGGATAACTTCTACGAAGCGCTGCCGGTCGAGAAGAAGGTACGCATTCACTTCCATCGCTTTATGCAGCAAGTACATGCCGAACTCAAAAGTCTGGGCAACATCCAAAACCCGTTACCTAAAGTAGCCGATGTAATCGTCGGCAATGCCCGTGTTATTTGTTTTGATGAGTTTTTTGTCACCGATATCACCGACGCCATGCTGCTCGGCGGTTTGTTCGAAGCGCTATTTGAAAGAGGCATTACCCTAATTGCCACCAGCAACATTGAGCCCGACGGGCTGTATCAGGGTGGTTTGCAACGTGAGCGCTTTTTACCTGCCATTGCGGCGTTGAAACAGCACTGTGAGGTCATGAATGTTGATGGCGGCACCGACTTTCGCTTACGCATGTTGGAGCAGGCCGAAATCTACCACCACCCCATCACCGAGCAGACTGAAGCCGAATTAGTTAACGAGTTTGAACAGCTTGCTCCCTGCACAAGCAAGCATCATGTTGAGATCAATATTAACGACCGCAAGTTACATTGCCTGCGCCTAGCCGACGACGTGGTGTGGTTTGATTGGGCCGAGCTGTGTGACGGGCCGCGCTCACAAAACGATTACATTGAACTCGCAAGGCAATTCCACACTGTCATACTCAGTGACGTACCGGTCATGAACTGGGAAATGGAAAACCAAGCGCGACGTTTTATCAATTTGATCGATGAATTTTACGACCGCAACGTCAAACTCATTATTTCAGCAGAAGCCGCCATCACTGATATCTACACAGGCGAACGCGTTAAGTTTGAAATTGAACGCACCCAAAGCCGCTTGTTAGAAATGCAGTCAAAAGACTACTTGGCCCAGCCGCACTTACCCTAACCAGCGATCAATTTTCGGCATAAAAAAACCGCTGAAAATCAGCGGTCTTTTATGCGCTTGGCGAACTACGTTGGCTAAGCGACTTCGATCGTTAAAGGCTCTTGGCCCTCATCGTCGTCATGTACCCGTTGGTAAATCTCTTCGCGGTGAACTTGCACTTCGCGTGGCGCATCCACACCAATACGAATTTGCGAGCCTTTAACACCCAATACAGTGATAGTGACATCGTCACCAATTCGAATAGATTCGCCCATACGGCGAGTCAAAATAAGCACTTCCTTGCTCCTTAACTAAAGGCCTTCTTGGTCTTAGCGCGCGCCGACCGACGCGCAACAAACGCAAGATTACCACAATTGAACCGCCACTCACCCTAGGCGGAAAAACCGTTGCGACCGCTATTCCTAAGCGACCGCAACCCCTTATGACCCGTAATTAGGCCAGTTACTCAGTAACTGGCTCACCATCCAAACCAAAACCAGCATGCAGGCTACGCACACCCAGTTCAAGGTATTTTTCTTCGATAACTACGGAGATCTTGATTTCAGACGTTGAAATCATGCGGATATTGATACCCTCATTAGCCAAAATATCAAACATTTTGGCTGCCACGCCAGCATGGGAACGCATACCCACACCGACGAGTGACAACTTCACAATGGTCTTGTTACTGGTGATTTCAGAGGCGCCGAGTTCGGTGCCGATCTGCTGCACAATTTCTAGCGCTTTGTCATGATCATTACGATGCACGGTAAAGGTTAAATCGGTTACCGCGTCACCAATGTTCTGAACGATCATGTCCACTTCCATATTGGCATCGGCAATTACGCCCAATACTTTGTGCGCAATACCCGGTTGATCGGGTACACCGCGAATAGTGATTTGTGCTTCATCGCGGCTAAAGGCGATACCGGAAATCAGTGGTGCTTCCACGTCGTTTTCCTCCAGAGAAATCAGGGTGCCACCAGGATTGTTCACATCCTGATCTTCAAAACTTGAGAGTACCCGCATCGGTACTTGGTATTTACCAGCAAACTCAACTGAACGAATCTGCAAAACCTTTGAGCCCAAGCTCGCCATCTCCAGCATTTCCTCAAAGGTAATGCGGTCAAGACGTTTGGCTTTAGGTTCAACCCGTGGATCGGTGGTGTAAACACCATCCACATCGGTATAAATCTGGCATTCGTCGGCTTTTAATGCCGCCGCCAAGGCTACTGCGGTGGTGTCTGAACCACCACGGCCCAGAGTGGTGATATTGCCATTGTCATCAATGCCTTGGAAACCAGCCACCACCACCACGCGGCCTGCATCTAGGTCACCACGCATGCGGTGCTCGTCGATATTCTTAATCCGCGCTTTCATATGGGCGCTGTCGGTTTGCATCGCTACCTGCCAGCCGGTGTAACTGCGCGCGTCTTGGCCACGCTTATGCAGCGCCATGCACAACAGGGCAATCGTGACCTGCTCGCCTGTAGACACCAATACGTCCATTTCACGAGGGGTTGGACGCTCGGTAATGTCAGACGCCAAACCGATTAAGCGGTTGGTTTCACCAGACATCGCCGATACAGCCACCACCACATCATGGCCGGCTTGACGGAATTTAATGATTTTCTCGGCAACTTTCTCAATGCGCTCCGTAGTGCCCACTGAGGTGCCGCCGTATTTTTGAACAATTAGTGCCATTTTCTTTTTAACTAATGCCGCGCTTAGGCCTACGCCAAAGCACTTTCCACAAGGTTTTGTACGCTAGCCAGTGCAGCCGGTAACGCGGCCGCGTCGGTACCACCGGCTTGCGCCATATCGGGGCGACCACCGCCTTTACCACCGACTTTCTCAGCCACCGCGCCAACCAACTTACCGGCGTGTAAACGATCGGTCTCTGCTTTGGTTACACCGCCGGCTAGGCGTACTTTGCCACCATCGACGGTGGCCAAGATCACCACGGCTTGGCCGAGTTTGTCTTTTAGCTGGTCAACCGTGCTGCGTAGCGTTTTGGCATCCACGCCGGGGAGCTCGGCAGCCAGTACTTTCACACCGGCCACCTCCACAGCTTGGCTCGCCAAATCTGCGCCTGCACTGCTAGCCATTTTGGCTTTTAGCGCTTCCAGTTCTTTTTCCAGCTCGCGGTTACGGTCTAGCAAACCCGCAATCTTATTCGGTAGGTCGTCTTTGGCGGCTTTTACTTGGGCCGCTGCGCCCGCCAATAGATTTTCTTGCTCGCGCACCCAATTGGTTGCACCTTCACCGGTAACCGCTTCAATCCGACGTACGCCAGAAGCCACACCGGTTTCAGAGATAATTTTGAATAGACCGATATCACCCGCACGCTCAACGTGAGTACCGCCACAGAGCTCAACCGAGAAGTCGCCAATTTTCATTACGCGGACTTCGTCGCCGTACTTTTCGCCAAATAAGGCCATCGCACCGGAGGCCACAGCATCGTCATAGCTGCACAGTTTGGTTTCGGCTGGGTTGTTTTCGCGAATCTGCTGATTCACGCGATCTTCAATTTGCTGAATCTGCTCTGGGCTCACCGGCTCGTAATGCGAGAAGTCAAAACGTAGACGATCCGGTGCAACCATCGAACCCTTCTGCGCCACATGCTCGCCCAAAATTTCACGCAAGGCAGCGTGCATCAAGTGCGTAGCCGAGTGGTTAAGCACAATCGCATTGCGACGAACCAAGTCGACACTCGCGCGCAGGCTATCGCCCAACTTGATGTCACCGGCTTCGAGCACACCAATATGTGCATGGGCTTGATCAGTGGTTTCACTGGCTTGTTTTTGGGTATCGCTAACGATGAAGCGAACACCATCAGCAACTAGCTCACCTGCATCACCTTGCTGGCCACCCGATTCGGCGTAAAACGGCGTGCGATCTAGCACCACAATACCTGCCTCGCCGGCGGCTAAGGCATCAACGGTTTCACCGTCTTTAATCAATGCGGTTACGGTGCCTTGGTCATCAAGCTGGTCGTAACCGGAAAATTCAGAACCACTCGCCAACTTGAGGGACTTGTCATAACCAGTCGCAAAACTACTACCGGCACGCGCGCGCTCACGCTGCGCATTCATTTCGGCTTCAAAACCGGCTTGGTCAATTTGCAGTTGACGTTCACGCGCCACATCCGCGGTTAGGTCAACCGGGAAACCATAGGTGTCGTAAAGCTTAAACACTACGTCGCCCGGAATGGTGTCACCATCCAATTCAGCAATAGCTGCGTCTAGCAACTTCATGCCTTGGTCGAGGGTTTCCGCAAAGCGCTGCTCTTCTTGCAGCAATACTTTTTCTACGTGGCCCTGAGCTTTAGCTAGCTCCGGATAGGCTGCGCCCATCTCCGCCACTAAAGGCGCTACCAACTTGTGGAAGAAGGCTTGGTCTTGGCCCAACTTGTAACCATGACGAATAGCGCGGCGGATAATCCGGCGCAACACGTAACCACGGCCTTCGTTAGATGGCAGCACGCCATCCACAATCATGAATGCAGTAGAACGAATATGATCGGCCACCACTTTGTGCGAGGCCTGTAGCTCACCAGTGTTGCCGGTTTCGGCTTGCACGGCTTTGAGCAAGTTGGCAAACAGATCAATCTCGTAATTTTCGTGCACGCCCTGCAATACCGCCGCTAGGCGCTCAAGCCCCATGCCGGTGTCGACGGATGGCTTGGGTAGCGGGTTTAGGGTGCCGTCGGCAGCACGGTCGTACTGCATGAACACGAGGTTCCAGATTTCGATATAACGGTCGCCGTCTTCTTCAGGCGTGCCCGGTGGGCCACCCCAGATATCGGCACCGTGATCGTAAAAAATTTCAGAACAAGGACCGCAAGGGCCGGTATCGCCCATAGACCAGAAGTTGTCTTTGGCACCAATGCGCGAAAAACGCTCCGGCGAAATGCCCATTTCTTTTAGCCAAATATCTTCGGCTTCTTGGTCTTCTTCAAATACGGTGACCCACAGCTTTTCTTCCGGCAGGCCCAAAACTTGGGTCAGGTACTCCCAAGCGTATTTAATCGCGTCGCGCTTAAAGTAGTCACCAAAGCTGAAGTTACCCAACATCTCAAAGAAGGTGTGGTGACGCGCGGTGTAACCTACGTTTTCTAGGTCGTTATGCTTACCACCCGCGCGCACGCAGCGCTGCGAGGTGGTGGCGGTGCTGTAGCTGCGTTGGTCTAAACCCAGAAACACATCTTTAAACTGCACCATGCCTGCGTTGGTGAACATCAGGGTGGGGTCATTGCCAGGCACCAGCGGGCTACTGGCTACCGTTTGGTGGCCTTTGCTGGCAAAAAAGTCGAGAAACGACTGGCGTACCGCCGCTGTACTCACTTTTAAATTGGCATTGTCAACGTTAGTTTCGGACATTCCTACTCCGGTTGCAGCGCATGCTGAATATGCTGCATCTCAAATCCCCGGCTTTGAAGAAAGCGCATTTGGCGCGCCTTTTCTTTAAAGTCGGTTGGTAAATTTTCACCAAACTTGCGGCAGCGTACGTCTACCGCTAATTCAAACCAGTCTGTTTCTGCCGCGGCAAAGACATCGGCAATTAACTCGGACGACACCGCCTTTTGCTGCAAATCATGTTTGATTCGCAGCGGGCCATGGCCCCGTCTCGCGCGTTGATTTACAAAGCTTTCAGCGAATCGTTCATCGCTTAAATAACCTTCACGCTCCAGCGCATCAAGCACGTCTTCCAGCATGTCGGCATCAGGCGGTGCCGCTTTGGCTTGTTCAGCCCGATTGTTCCCCGACTTTTTGTCGATGCCATAACGTTGGCGTCTTGGTACAGGTGGAATCAGCAGCTTTTTTCGCAGCTCTTCGCGGCCATGTTCTCTAGCCGCTAAAACGCGTAACGCCCGCGCAAAGAGCGGGCGTCTAGGATCATCAGAAGGCAGCGCTGCCCATTGTTCGACAGCTAGTCCCATGGACCAAAAAACCTTAAGTGATCGCGCCCCGCTACAACAGCGTGGGCGCGCATTCTACTACTCAGCGGCCTCGGCTGCATCGCCTTCGGTAGCGGCTTCGGTAGCGGTTTTGGTTTTTGGCATCATTTGCTCACGAATTTGGCCTTCCAAATCAGCCATTAATTCAGGGTTATCAAGCAAATATTGGCGTACGTTTTCTTTACCTTGACCAATACGGTTGCCATTGCAGCTGTACCAAGCACCGGCTTTATCAATCAGGTTGCACTTCACGCCGAGGTCAATAATTTCACCGGCACGTGAAATACCTTGGTTGTAAAGAATCTCAAACTCCGCTTGTTTAAACGGCGGCGACACCTTGTTCTTCACAATTTTCACGCGGGTTTCATTACCCACCACTTCATCGCCTTTTTTGATCGCACCAATACGACGAATATCTAAACGAACTGACGAATAGAACTTAAGCGCATTACCACCGGTAGTGGTTTCTGGGCTGCCGAACATCACACCAATCTTCATCCGGATTTGGTTAATGAAGATCACCAACGTGTTGGTACGTTTGATGTTCGCAGTAAGCTTACGCAGCGCTTGGCTCATCAAACGTGCTTGTAGGCCCATGTGGCTATCGCCCATGTCGCCTTCAATTTCCGCTTTAGGTGTCAGTGCCGCAACCGAATCCACCACCACGATATCAACACCGCCAGAACGCACCAACATGTCAGCAATTTCTAGCGCCTGCTCACCGGTATCGGGCTGCGATACCAATAGGTTGTCTACGTCTACGCCTAGCTTTTCTGCGTAGGCGGGGTCCAAGGCATGCTCGGCATCAATAAAAGCCGCCGTACCGCCGGCTTTCTGTGCTTCAGCGATCGCATGCAAGGTTAAGGTGGTTTTACCGGATGACTCTGGACCATAAATTTCAACGATTCGGCCTTTCGGCAAACCGCCTATGCCCAAGGCAATATCGATATTCAATGAGCCGGTTGAAACCGCCTGAATATCACGCGCCACTGATTCGTCGCCCATGCGCATAATTGAGCCTTTACCAAACTGCTTTTCAATCTGCTGGAGGGCAGCTGAAAGGGCTTTCTTGCGATCATCATCCATTTTTAAAATCCTTAATAATTCCGGGTGCTATGCGCGTTTTGTCTCGTCGTTTTCTGCCGTCCGATTTTTCGTCTGGGCCAGGCCATTTCGACAGCTTTAGCGCACAATTATTTCACAGTATTAACACTATCCAAAAGTCGATTTAGAGCGTAATCCACGGCCTCGGCGCGCACAGCTGCGCGGTCACCTTCAAAACGTTCGCAAGCCACTTGAACCGCTTGATTTTTTTGCCCCCAAGCAAACCAAACCAGGCCCACCGGTTTTGCTTCGGTACCGCCATCGGGCCCGGCAATTCCGGTAATGGCAACGCCAATTTGCGCAGCCGATTGCTGCAATAAACCTTGCACCATCGCCTCAGCTACCTCGCGCGACACCGCACCGAACTGCGTTAACAACTCATTAGGCACCCCCAACAACTTTTGTTTGGCGGCATTTGAGTAAGTCACCAGGCCACAATCCAATACTGCCGAGCTACCGGCTACATCAGTAATAGCGCCTGCCACCAACCCGCCGGTACAAGACTCAGCCGTTGCCACCACCGCGCCCGCGGCACTGGCTTTTTCAACTAATTGTTGGGCAAGTGGGTTACAAGTCATATCTACCGCTTCTTTCGCTGGCGAGGTTGGTTACAATGCTGTGCATACAAACCAATATAAAGCCTAGCGGTATCAAATAACGATACTGCCAACTTATTTTTCCGATATTTCCTTTTATGTGCGCTGCTAAAAGTTCGACGACTCGTTCCTCTGAACACACCCCCATGATGAAACAATATCTGGCGCTCAAAGCCGAGCAACCAGACCGCTTGCTGTTTTATCGCATGGGCGACTTTTACGAGTTGTTTATGGACGACGCCGTGCGCGCAGCCAAGCTACTAAACCTCTCGCTGACCCATCGCGGCAAGTCTAACGGCCAGCCCATTCCCATGGCCGGTGTACCGCACCATGCCGCCGAGGGATATTTGGCCAAGCTCATCAAAATGGGCGAGTCGGTCGCGATCTGCGAGCAAGTTGGCGACCCCGCCACCAGCAAAGGCCCGGTTGAGCGCAAAGTGGTGCGTATCGTCACGCCTGGCACGGTAACTGACGAAGCCTTATTGGAAGAACGCAAAGAAAGCCTACTGAGCGCCATTGCTAAAACCGAGCAAGGTTATGGCATTGCCGCACTAGAGCTAAGCGAAGGCCGTTTCACCCTCACCGAACTAGCCACTGAAGAGGCGCTATTTGCGGAACTCGAGCGCCTACACCCAGCTGAGATTTTGATTGCCGATGCTGGCGATGAGGAAATCCGCCTACCCGCCATTGTCGGCGAACGCTCTGGTATTACCCGTCGTCCTACTTGGCATTTTGATTTAGAAACCGGCGAACGCTTACTGTGCGAACAATTTGGCACTCGTGACCTGCAAGGCTTTGGCTGCGAGCACGCCAGCATTGCGGTGGCCGCCGCGGGCGCCCTAATGCAATACGTGCGCGACACCCAGCGCGCTGCGCTGCCGCATATTCGCGGTCTGACCTTAGAACAACATAGTGACCAACTACTACTTGATGCAGCTACGCGCCGCAATCTTGAGTTAGAGCACAATCTCGCGGGTCGGCATGAACACACCATTGCTGGCGTGATCGACACCAGCACCACCGCCATGGGTAGCCGCCTACTGCGCCGCTGGCTTAATACCCCACTGCGCCAACGCGAGGTATTACAAGCGCGCCACGATGCAGTGGCCGAAGTGCAGCAACAATTTTTACATAGCCAATTCAGTCAACTACTGCATGAAGTGGGCGATGTAGAACGGATTCTGAGCCGAGTGGCGCTACGTTCGGCACGACCGCGCGATCTCACGCGTTTGCGTGACTCCATTGCCGTCACCCCCGGCTTGCGCGAGTTGCTGGCTAATTTGTCTTCGGCGCGGCTGGCTGAATTGCGCGAGCAAATCAATGAACATCCCGACACCTTGGCGCTGCTACGCAAAGCCATTATTGACGAGCCGCCCCAACTGATCCGCGACGGCGGCGTGATTGCCGAAGGGTTTGATAGCGAGCTGGATGAACTACGCGGCCTCAGCCAAAACGCCGACCAATATCTGGTAGACCTAGAGGAACGAGAAAAACAACGCACCGGCTTTAGCACCCTCAAGGTGGCGTACAACCGCGTGCATGGTTACTACATTGAGCTGAGTAAAACTCAGGCCGAAAACGCGCCGGTTGACTATCAACGTCGGCAAACGCTGAAAAACGTCGAGCGTTTTATTACCCCAGAACTGAAAGAGTTTGAAGACAAGGTACTCAGCGCCCGCGAGCGCGCACTGTCGCGTGAAAAAGCACTCTACGAAGGCCTGCTCGACACCCTCTGCGAGTCGCTCGCCGAGCTACAAAACACCGCCCGCGCCATCGCCGAGCTAGACGTTATCAACACCTTTGCCGAACGCGCCGACACCCTTAACCTATGCCGGCCCGAACTGGTTGAAGCCCAAGGCATTCATATTCAAGCCGGTCGCCATTTGGTGATTGAGCAGGCACTAGACGACCCCTTTGTGCCGAATGATCTGGTCTATGCAGAAGACCGCATGAAAGTCATTACCGGCCCCAACATGGGCGGTAAAAGTACCTATATGCGCCAAGCAGCGTTAATTGTATTGCTGGCGCATATCGGCAGCTTCGTGCCGGCCACAAGCGCCACGATTGGCCCCATCGACCGTATCTTTACGCGAATTGGCGCCTCCGATAATTTAGCCGCTGGTCAATCAACCTTTATGGTGGAAATGACCGAAACCGCCAACATTCTGAACAACGCCACCGAAGATTCACTGGTCATCATGGATGAAATCGGTCGCGGCACCAGTACTTATGATGGCCTGTCACTGGCTTGGGCCTGCGCGGAATATTTAGCTCAACAAGGCAGTTACACCTTATTCGCCACTCACTACTTTGAACTGACCTCGCTCCCCGAGCAGTTTGAAGCCGTGAGCAATGTGCACCTCGACGCTACCGAGCACAACGGCAAACTGGTTTTCCTACACGCAGTAAAAGACGGCCCTGCCAACCAAAGTTACGGCCTACAAGTCGCCGCGCTAGCGGGTGTCCCCAAGGCCGTGATTACTCAAGCCCGCCACAAGCTAGAAGAACTCGAAACGCTTGCGGCCCAGCAACAAGCCCAGCCGCAGCAATTTGGTTTATTTGATGCGCCGGCCAAACCGGCAAAAGACAAAACGCCTGAACCAAGCAAGTTGGAACAAGCGCTAGCAGAAATCAATCCAGACGAAATGACGCCGCGTGAAGCGCTCGATGCGCTTTACGCGTTAAAGCAAACAGACTAAGGCGAAACCTCAAGCATCCGTTCTAAGGTGCTGCGGCCTTGGGCTTTTTCGTCGGCAGGAACGGCAACTTGGTTAACTACTTTGCCGTCGGCCAAAGATTCCAATACCCAAGCGAGGTGCTGCGGGTCCGTACGGAACATGGTGGAGCACATGCATACGGTGGGCGACATAAACTCTACGGTGACGCCCTTTTCTTTCATTTCGCGGGCCAAGCGGCTCACTAGGTTTAGCTCGGTGCCAACCAACCAGGTCTCGCCCGGCTTGGCTTGCTCGCGCACGGTTTTGAGGATGAATTCGGTAGAGCCCACGTGATCTGACTTTTGGCACACCTCAAAGTTATTTTCGGGGTGGCTAATCACAATGCCTTCTGGGTGCTTTTTGCGGAAGTTATCAATGTGCACACCTTGGAACATTTGATGCACGGAGCAAAAGCCCTTCCACAAAATCATTTTGGCGTTTTTGATTTCTTCTGCAGTTAAGCCACCTTGTGGCTTGTCGAAGTCCCATTCCACCATTTCATCGAGCGGCACGCCCATTTTCCAAGCGGTATAACGGCCTAGGTGTTGGTCGGGGAAGAACAGTACTTTTTCACGCTGGCCAAAAGCCCAAGTCAGTACTTGCTCGGCGTTAGATGAGGTACAAACAATACCTTCATGACGGCCACAGAATGCTTTCAGATTGGCAGCGGAGTTAATATAGGTAATAGGTGTGATGGTTTCGTCTGGGTCTAATACATCGCCCAGCTCTTTCCACGCACGCTCCACGTTACGTAGGTCAGCCATATCAGCCATTGAACAGCCGGCTGCCATGTCGGGCAGGATGGCAATTTGCTCATCACGCGACAGAATATCGGCGCATTCCGCCATAAAGTGAACACCGCAGAACACGATGTATTCCGCTGCACTGTTGGCTGCTTCACGACTTAGTTTGAGTGAGTCACCCGAGAAATCGGCGTGCTTAAACACTTCGTCACGCTGATAGTGGTGGCCCAACACGACGACTCGATCGCCTAGCTTCTGTTTGGCCGCAACGATGCGTGCGTCAGCTTCCTGATCCGTCAACATGGAATACGATTCCACAAAGTCGTTTTGCTGAGGCATAGGTGACGCAGTTGAAGATAAAGCCGAAGCCATACGTAGAAGTCTCTTAAGGTTGGATCACAAGATTTAATAAGGTTAGCCGATAATTTTATCGCATTTAGCTGCTATTAGGCCTGCTAAACCAACAGCGACACGTCTTTTTACCTGTAGATGCTGCGGTTAAAGCAAAACTACTGGGTTTATGTAAGATGTAGCTACTGAGCCTTTTACCGGATGTTGCAGTGGCAAACCGCTTAACAACATGGCTGGAGCGTCGGCATGTGACCGCTGTTTTGCTAAGAACAGGCGGCTTCTTATTGCTATGGCTGGTGCTGACTGAGTTAAATACCACCGCTTGGGGGTTTGGATTGGTTGGCGCAATCCTTGCTGCATTACTAAGCATGAACTTACTGCCGCCATCATCTAATCCAACTAACTGGCTACAACTACTGCGTTTTGCTGGCTTCTTTTTATGGAGCTCGCTGAAAGGCGGCGCGCAAGTAGCGCTACTCGCGCTGCAACCTCGGCCTAATCTTAAACCACAGATCAAGCAACTCACGGTCGACGCGGGCAGCTCGCGAAAACAAAAGCTGCTGCTCACTACGCTTACCCTGATGCCAGGCACGTTAGGGGTGGCAACCGAGGGCAAGCGCATCGAAATTCATGTGTTGAATGATGACGTTCCGCTGGAGCCTGAGGTACAACAGGTATTACAACGGCTTAATCAGCTAAATAGCGGCACAGCGCCAGCCGACAAGGGCAAGCGATGATTGAGTTTGCTGCGTTATTACTACTAACCAACACTACCCTCACCTTGCTGTTGGGCCGAAAAGGCCCAACACAAGCCGACCAATTGCTCGCCGTTTTACTCGCCGGCAGTAATGGCATTGGCATTCTGGCGCTGGTAGCCGCTTGGCAAGCCGAGCCAGCGTTGCAGGACGTGGCGTTACTGCTCGCGGCCTTGGCGGCTGTGCTGGGGTCGACCTTCGCGCGTCGCAGTTGGCAGCGCAGAGGACCTGGCCATGACTGAGTTGCTGCATTACGCCGGCAATGCACTAACCCTGCTGGGCCTATTTTTTTATCTGGCTGCCAGCGTTGGTTATCTTCGTTTCCCCGATCTATACACCCGCCTACACTCGGTCGCTAAGGCCGACAATCTCGGGCTTGGGCTGGTACTAGCGGGACTGGCGCTGCAAAGCGGCAGCCCCATCGCCGCACTCAAATTTGCACTGGTTTGGCTATTGATGTTGGTCGCAAGCGCATCGGTAGCCTACGCTATTGCCAACCGCGCTAAAGCCCTCAAGATTGAGCCGCAGCAAGCCAGTAGCCCTGAACGGCCAGAAGCCTAGCCATGGCTATCGACACATTATTCGACGCCCTACTCGCCATGAGCTTGCTATGGATTGGCTGGCGTATTGTGACGACTCAGGCTGATTTTAATGCGGTGCTCTTGTTTATTGGTTTTGGCCTGTTACTGGCCCTGGCCTGGGCGCGATTAGCCGCACCGGATATTGCACTCGCTGAAGCCGCAATTGGTAGCGGCATAAGCGGGGTATTGTTATTGGAGGCTTGGAGCGCACTCAAACAACAAACTGTCGCGGCGACGGCTGCGTCACCATTACAACGTGCGAGCAACATCGCGCTACTCGCTGGCGTTGGCTTGTTTGCGATCGCGTTGATCATGAGCCTCTTTACGCTACCGCCGGTGGCTATTACCTTAGCCTCGGCCGTCGACAGCCAGCTCGCCCAGACTGGGGTAAGCCACCCGGTCACCGCGGTGTTATTGAATTACCGCGGTTACGACACGCTGCTCGAAGTGATGGTGGTATTGCTGGCCTTAATCGCAATCGTGATGGTAATGAATCAGCCGAATTACCAGCAGGCGGGCGTTCAAGCTGGCCCTTCTAAAGCCAATAATTCCCAAGGGTCCAGCGTTAGCCCACTACTGATTCTGCTAGCCATCTACGTGTTGTGGGCGGGTGCGCATCAGCCGGGAGGCGCATTCCAAGCCGCGGCTGTACTCACCGGCTGCATCTTGCTGCTGGGCTTTACCTCGCTAGGACCAACGCTACAGCGCGTGATTCAGCAACAGCAACTCGCCACCTTAGTGGGGCTATTGGTGTTTGGCTTGGTTGCCATACTCACCAGCGGAGCGACACCGATGCTCACCTTGCCACCCGCTTATGCCGGCGGCCTGATCTTGCTCATCGAGTCGTTTTTAACGCTTTCGCTTGGCTTAATGCTGGCAGGTTTTGCCTATGCATTAGCTAAGCCACAAGGCTCTGCCGTGAGTAAAAAATCATGAGCCATAGCCATTTGATATTCGCCTCGACTGGCATTTTGTTATTTGCCATGGGTTTTGCTGCCGCCATTGTTAGCCAAGCACCGCTGCGCAAAATCATCGCGTTAAACGTGATGGGCAGTGGCATCTTTCTGAGCTTTATTGCTCTGGGCAGTCGTGCTGGCAATATCGACCCCACCTCACAAGCGATGGTACTGACCGGCATTGTGGTGGCCGTTGCCGCCAGCGCGCTCGGTTTGGCACTCACGCTGCGATTGAAAACACTGGCCGAGGATGGCGATGAATAGTATCGCCATCATCATTCTCGCACCCATGCTGTGGGGCGCCATTGCATTAGCGTTGCCACCGCGACTCAAATTCCCGTTGGTATTCGCGGGCTTATTGCTGGGTTGTTTTAGCGCGATTCAGCTGATGCTATTGGTGAGTACCGAGGGAGCCTTCACCTATGCGGTAGGAAGTTGGTCTGCGCCGCTTGGCATCGACCTAAAAGTGGATGGGCTTGCGGTTAGCATGCTGTTGCTAACGCAAATCATTAGTTTGATCGCCGCGTTATATGCGCAGCTTTATTTAAAACAACAGCCGCGACAGCTTGCTTACTTCTGGCCGTTGCTGGGCTTTTTGCTCTGCGGCTTAAATGCCTTATTTCTATCGGCCGATTTATTTAATTTATATGTCACGCTTGAGGTGGTGGGCTTAGCTGCGGTCAGCTTGGTCGCTTTAACCGGCAAACGCGCCAATATCAACGCTGCCCTGCGTTATCTAATCGCCACCCTACTAGGCTCAGGCCTCTACTTACTCGGCACCGGCCTCATTTACGGTCTGTACGGCACTGTTAGCATTGAGTTGCTTGCTGAGCTGATCGAAAACCCCGACCAACCAGCCCTGCTCTATCTGAAAATCACCATCGGTCTGATCATTGTCGGCCTAATGTTTAAGGCAGCCTTGTGGCCACTGCATTATTGGCTGCCACCGGCACACGGCGGTGCGATGCCGGCCGTATCGGCGCTACTCTCAGCCTTAGTCGTTAAGGCGGCTTTCTACATCGTACTTAGGCTTTGGTTGGAGTTATTCGGCTCGCTGGCCGCGTTGGCCACGCCGCTGCTGTTTGGCCTAGGTGCTGCCGCCATTTTATTGGGCTCTTGGCGCGCCATTCAGGCTGACGAGCTAAAACGCGTGGTGGCCTACTCCACTGTCGCTCAGGTGGGTTATCTATTCCTCGCTTTGCCGCTACTGAGTACCGTGGCACAGCCCCCTGCCTTGCAGGCCATCAGCATGCAAATGATCGCCCACGGCACAGCCAAGGCGGCCATGTTCATGGCCGCAGGCATATTGGTGTTGGTGAGCGCCGGCGGCAAGATTGCCCAGCTACAAGGCAGCGCCAGTCGACAGCCTCTAGCGATGTTCGCATTTGCCTTGGCTGGCGTATCGTTGATCGGCCTACCACCTAGCGGGGGATTTATTGCTAAGTGGTACTTACTCACCGCGCTGATTGAAAGTGGCTTTTGGCCATTAGTCGCCGTGGTGCTTGCCGGCGGCTTAATGGCGGCTTGGTATGTATTCCGGGTGATTAACATCGCCTTCACCGACAGCCCCGACGAAGCCAGCGACAACACCTTAATAACCACCAACAAACCACAGCAAACCATGGCTTGGTTGGCAATGTTGCTAGCGTTGGCTGCCATTGCGCTGGGTTTCTGCGGCCAGCCGCTGGCTGATTTAATTGCGACGGGGGCAGCATCATGAGCAACGGCTTGTGGCTAGTCAGCCTACTGCTTACCTCGCTGATTCCGGCCGGCATTATTTTTGTCTTGCCAGAACGCCAAGTTGCACTGCGAACCACGCTCAATATTTTTGCTGCTATTTCTAAACTGGCCATTATTGGCATGTTGCTATTAGAGGTAGAAAACGGCGCTACCTTCCGCTTTAGTTATACGCTCGGCCCCAGTTTGGAATTTGCCCTTAAGGCCGATGCACTAGCGCTACTATTTGTCACGCTCTCAGCCATTTTGTGGTTGTTCACCACGATTTATGCGATTGGCTATTTGGAACAAGGCCATCACCGCAGTCGCTTTTTTGGATTTTTCAGCCTCTGCGTGACCGCTACGGTCGGCATTGCGATGGCGGCTAATTTGGCCACCTTTTTTATTTTCTACGAGCTACTCACCTTAGCCACCTACCCGCTGGTAGCACATAAAGGCAAAGCCAGCACGCTACAAGGCGTGAAGACCTATCTCACCTACACGCTTTGTGCTGGCGCAGTCTTTTTACTGGGATTAATGTGGCTGCAAACCGCTACTGGCCATAGCGAATTCACCCAAGGCGGCTTCCTCGCTGCCAATGGCGAGTTCACCAACTGGCAGCTACAACTTTTGTTTGCGCTGTTAATCGGCGCCGTGGGCGTGAAAATGGCTCTAGTACCGCTGCACGGCTGGCTACCCAAAGCCATGGTAGCTCCGGCACCCGTGTCGGCATTGCTGCACGCTGTTGCCGTGGTGAAAGCCGGTGCCTTCGGCATTGTGCGGATTGTGTATGAGGTATTTGGTATTGAGCTGAGCTATAGCCTAGGTTTATTGCTGCCGCTCGCACTCATTGCCAGCTTTACCATTTTATGGGGCAGCTACCGAGCACTATTCCAAGACGGTTTAAAAAAACGCTTGGCCTTCTCAACGGTGAGTCAGGCTTCTTATATTGCACTGGGTACGGCCCTATTTGGCCCTATTGGCACCATCGGTGGGCTAGTCCATTTAGTCCACCAAGGTGTAATGAAAATCACCCTATTCTTCTGCGCGGGCAATTACGCCAATACTTTAGACGTGCACAACATCAGTCAGATGAATGGCATTGGTCGGCGCATGCCAATAACCAGCCTCGCGTTTAGCATTGCCGCATTGGGCATGATGGGCGCACCGCTCACCGCGGGTTATATAAGCAAGGAATGGCTCAGTGAAGGCGCCTATGCCGCCAACATGGATTGGGTGTCGACCGTACTGTGGATTTCCAGTGGTTTAAACGCAGCGTACTTCTTGCCCATTTTATGGCGCGCGTGGTGCAAACCCGAGCCCAGTACCTGGCCCCAAGAGCGCATTCCACGCAGAGGCATTAAAGAAAGCTATTGGTTGCTACTTGGGCCACCCGCAATCACCGCTTTCTTAACGGTGTTACTCGCTATTTATGCAGATTCCAGCTGGAGCCCCTTAGCTTGGGCTAAACTAATCGCCGAGCGAGAATACTCAAACCTACCGCTTTAAAAGTTGCCATGACACTCGACCCAATTTTACTTTTTTTTGTGCTCGGACTTGCCGCAGGACTGATTCGTTCGGAGCTAAGACTACCCGGCCAAGTTTACGAATTGATCAGCATCGTTTTATTGCTGGCCATTGGCCTTAAAGGCGGCGTTGAATTAGCCCAGCAAAACATTCTTAACTTGTTACCGCAGCTGGCTGCCGTCATTGCTATGGGTGTGGCCCTGCCCCTGGTTGCCTTCCCGTTCCTCACGAAGCTTGGCAAGTTACCGCGACCCGATGCCGCTTCCGTGGCAGCGCATTATGGTTCTGTCAGCGTAGGCACGTACGCTGTCGCGGCGGCTTATTTAGCTACCGCCAACGTGAGCTATGAAGCCCACATGCCGCTGCTATTAGTCATCTTAGAAGTACCCGCTATTGTGGTAGGCATCTGGTTAGCCAAGGGGGCCGCCGCACGCCAAAATTGGCGCAGCCTCAGTCACGAAATATTCGCCGGTAAAGGCGTGGTGTTGTTACTGGGTGGTTTAATGATTGGCTGGATAGCTGGCCACGAGGGCGTTGAGTCAATCAAACCAGTCTTTTTCGACGCCTTTAAAGGCGTCTTGGCACTATTTTTATTAGAAATGGGCGTACTCACGGCTGCGCGTTTGGCTGATGTAAGGCGTTACGGCTACTTTCTCGTCGTATTTGCCATCAGCATGCCGGTATTCTCGGCCATTGTGGGGTGCACGCTAGGCTGGCTACTTGGCCTATCAGTCGGCGGCACAGCGATGTTAGGTATTTTGGCAGCCAGTGCTTCCTATATCGCGGTACCCGCAGCGATGCGGATTTCGGTACCAGAAGCTAACCCGAGCCTGTCACTAACCGCCTCTTTGGGAATCACATTCCCATTTAACGTGATTGTCGGCATTCCGCTCTATCACCAACTCGCCGAATGGATCCATAGGTAGATAACAATGACCGATAAAAATCGAGTAGTGCTCACAGTGATTACCGAGGCATCTCTAGAGTCCCGATTAATTTCGGCAATGGAGTCACATGGCGTGCGTGGTTACACCATTACTGATGCGCGCGGCAAAGGGCAACGCGGCCGTCGCTCCGGCGACTGGGACTTTGAAAGAAATATTCGGGTAGAGAGTATTTGCAGCGCGGAGGTGGCCGCAAAGGTCAGTAAAGAACTAGAAGCGAAGTTTTATCGTGATTACGCCATGGTGTTGTACAGCTACGACGTCAACGTTTTGAGGCCCGATAAGTTTTAATCGGCACCGGCACCGGTTGTGGCCGAGACCGAGCGCTGAATAAGCGGTATTGGCCATAGCAGGCCAACACCGCTAGCAAAATAATCGAAAGGCTAAGCCATTCCATAACTACTCCTTTGGAACTGACGTCGCATATTGGCAAAACGCCCGCGGCGACGGCCTACTTTAGCGTCGGCGCCCCGGCCCACTTTGGCCACTGCTGTCCGAATCGCATCGTATAAATCTGCGCTGACCTGCGAGCTAACAATAGTTGGCCCCCGTCGCACTTTAATCGCCACCCGACACAGCTTGTCCTCGCCGCCGCGGGTACCGTTGATATCGGCCATGTGTACCGATACCTGCGAAATCAGATCTGCGTGATGCCGTAGAAACCGGCTACATGCTTTTAAGATGGCCTGGCGAATACCGTCCGTCACAGTAAAGTCCTGAGCCTGAATATCAACCTTCATGATTTACTCCTTCGTTAAGGTTCAGATGCAATCTAACCTCAGCTAAAATCAAATAAAAGCAGATATAAACTTAGTTATATTTCGGTAAAAGTTGATGATCAAGCTCAATTACCAACACTTGCGGTATTTCTACGAAGTCGCCACCCATGGCTCAATTAGCCGTGCCGCAGAAAAAAACTTTGTCACGCCGCAAACCATTAGCGCTCAGATTCAACAGTTGGAAGAACGGATTGGACAAGCCTTATTTGAGCGCAAAGGTCGACAGCTATCGCTAACGCCCGCAGGCGAATTCGCGCGCGTAAAGGCCGAACAAATCTTTGGTTTAGGCGACCAGTTGGCAGCTGCGTTAACTGACGCCCCTGGAAAAATTGCCTTACCAATCGCTATTGGCGTGACAGATAGCGTACCCAAGCTGATGGCCAGCATGTCGTTGCAAGCCTTGTTGGATGAAACACCACAGCGCGAGTTAATTGTTGAGGAAGGCGCTTCCAGTGAGTTGCTTAACCAGCTGGTGACCAATCAACTGCATGCGGTTCTGACCGATCACGAGCCCACCATTGATACCAGCTTCGCGATACAAGCGCGTTGTTTGGTGAATTCATCGGTCACCATCATGGGCAACCCAGAGCGGTTGGCAGAGCTTGAGGGGGACTTCCCCGCTTGCCTAAACCATCAGCCATTTATTATTTGGTCGCGCAACAGCGCCCTAAACAGCAGTTTGTTAGCGTGGTTCAAACGAGAAAAAATAAAACCACATATCGTGGCGCGCTGCTCAGATAGCGCATTAATGAAAAGTCTGGCGAGTAACGGACTGGGCCTGATGGCTGCGCCGTCAGTGATTGCTGCCGACATCGCGGCTCAACATCAACTCCAGCCGATAGCTGAAGTTGATGTGTTGCAAACGTCGCTGTGGTTAGCCCAACCTGCCAGCAGCCAGCCACTGGCAATTCGTTGGCCGGGTAGCGACTAATTACTCCGCGGCAGCCTCAACCGGAGCAGGACGCTTAACCTGAATACCCAGTTCTTTCAGTTGCTTACGATCGGCCTCTCCAGGCGCATTGGTGAGCGGGCAAGCTGCGGTTTGGGTTTTCGGGAAGGCCATGACGTCACGGATACTGCCTGCACCGGTCATTAACATAATGAGTCGATCCAGACCAAAGGCCAAACCAGCGTGCGGTGGCGCACCAAACTTAAGCGCATCTAACAAGAAGCCAAATTTTTCTTCGGCTTCTTCTTTACTAATACCCAATAGATCAAACACGGTGTCTTGCATGGTTTGTTCGTGAATACGTACCGAACCACCACCTAACTCAGTGCCGTTTAACACCATGTCGTAAGCCACAGACAACGCAGTTTCTGGGTTGGCTTTCAGCTCCTCAGCCGAGCAAGCCGGTGCGGTGAATGGGTGGTGCAGTGCATTCAGACGTTTTTCTTTGTCGTCGTACTCAAACATTGGGAAGTCGACTACCCAAAGCGGTGCCCACTCGCCTTCAACCAAGCCCATGTCGTGGCCGACCTTAACGCGCAGGGCGCCTAATGCATCGTTCACAATAGTTTTCTTGTCGGCGCCGAAGAACACCAAGTCACCGGTTTGTGCGCCAGTGCGCTCAAGAATGCCGTTTACGGCATCGTCGGGTAGGAACTTAAGGATTGGCGACTGCAAACCGTCACGGCCAGCGGCTAGGTCGTTGCACTTAATGTAGGCCAAACCTTTAGCGCCATAACGACCCACGAAGTTGGTGTAGTCGTCAATTTGCTTACGGGTTAGTTCGTTGCCATTAGGAACACGCAGCGCAGCAATGCGTGATTTAGCGTCGTTGGCTGGGCCAGCGAAGACTTTGAACTCTACGTCTTTGAGCAGGTCGCTAATTTCAATCAGCTTAAGCGGGATACGCATGTCTGGCTTGTCGGAGCCGTAATCATGCATCGCTTCGGCGTATGGCATGCGTGGGAATTCACCCAAATCCACGTCTAACACTTCTTTGAACAGCTCACGGATCATGCCTTCGGCGAGACCCATCACTTCTTGGTCGGTCAAAAACGCGGTTTCGATATCCACCTGAGTAAATTCAGGCTGGCGATCGGCCCGCAAGTCTTCATCACGGAAGCACTTAACAATTTGGTAGTAGCGATCAAAACCCGACATCATCAACAGCTGCTTAAACAACTGTGGCGACTGCGGCAATGCAAAGAAGCTACCTTGATGTGTACGGCTTGGTACCAAGTAGTCACGCGCACCTTCTGGGGTCGCCTTGGTGAGCATTGGGGTTTCGATATCCAAGAAGTCTTGGTCATCTAAATAACGACGCATGGTGCGAGTTACTTGCGCACGCAAACGTAGGTTGTGCTGCATTTCTGGACGACGCAAATCTAAGTAGCGGTACTTAAGGCGCGTTTCTTCGCCGACTTCTTGGTAACCCTCAATTTGAATCGCTGGGGTTTCCGCACGGTTTAGTACTTTTAGGTCTAAGCCCAACACCTCAACCGCACCGGTTGGCATTTTGTCGTTGGTAGTACCTTCTGGCCTCGCGCGAACTCGACCCGTCGCCTGAATCACAAACTCGCTACGCAAGCCTTCGGCAATTTTGAAAATCTCTTCGCGATCTGGGTCAAACACCATTTGCAGCAAGCCAGTGTGGTCACGCAAATCTACAAAGATCACGCCACCGTGGTCGCGGCGACGGTGCACCCAGCCCACTACGGTAATTTCTTGGTCAATATGACTTTCGCGAAGGTCGCCACAGTAGTGGCTGCGCATAGTGCTCATGTGAGGTTTAACCCTAAGTTATTTAGCGGCAGCGCTGTTGCTGCTCGTTTTGTTCGACGACGCCGAGGCGTCGGACTTGCCGCTGCTTTTCGTAGAATCACCGGCTAAGTTTCGTTTGTTACTGGTTTTAAAGTCGGTTTCGTACCAACCTGACCCGCTGAGGCGGAAACCCGCCGCAGACACTTTTTTGGCTAACGCAGGATGCTCGCATTCAGGGCAATCCACTAAGGGATCAGCACTAATCTTCTGCAGCTTTTCTAACTGATGGCCGCAGTTTTTACATTGGTATTCGTAAATTGGCATGGCTAAAAAAACCTCCAGCAACAAGGCCAGAAAAACAGGTGCGCATAAAAGGCGGAGCATTATACTGATGCACCACGCGCAATTCACCTTTAGTTGAACCTATGCAAAGCCTAGCTGACGCCACTGACAAACCAGCCGATCAACGCTCTGAATGGAGTGCGGTGCCGCGTCTCTGGCCATTTTTGTGGACCTGGCCAGCCCGCGTGGTGCTGGCAATGGCACTGTTGTTCGCTGCCAAGCTAGCCAATGTGGGCTTGCCGATATTACTTAAACAGATCGTTGACACATTAGACACAGACGACCTCAGTCTAGTTGCGCTACCGATCAGTCTACTGCTTGCCTATGGCGGCCTGCGATTAATGAGCACTTTATTCGGCGAGCTGCGCGACCTCGCCTTTGGCCGTGTCACCGAGCACGCCATGCGCGAAGTCGCGCTCAAAGTGTTTAACCATCTACATGCGCTGGATTTGCAGTTCCACCTTGAGCGCCGCACGGGCGGACTAAGCCGCGATATCGAACGCGGCTTAAGCGGCATCAACTTTTTGATGCGCTTTATGCTGTTCAACATCATTCCTACCCTGCTCGAAATCGCGCTGGTAGCCGGCATTTTGTTTGTTGGCTACGGTTGGGGCTACGCGGCGATCACGGTAGGCGCGGTGGTCGGCTACATCGCGTTTTCTATTTTTGCCACCGAATGGCGCACCCGTTTTGTGCGCGAGGCCAACAAACTTGATTCCCGTGCCAACACCCGCGCAGTTGATTCACTGCTCAACTACGAAACAGTTAAATACTTTAATAACGAAAAATACGAAGCCGATAATTACGATGGCGCGCTGGCCAACTGGGAACAGGCACTAGGCAAAAGCCGCATCTCGGGAGCCTCACTCAACTCTGGGCAGGCATTAATCATTTCGGTTGCGGCGACCACCATGTTGGTGATGGCCGCTCAAGACGTGATCGACGGCAGCATGACCTTAGGTGACTTGGTATTGATTAACGCCTATATCCTGCAGCTGTTTATGCCACTCGGTTTTCTCGGGTTTGTGTACCGCGAAATCAAACGCTCTTTAGCCGACATCTCGCGCATGTTTAACCTGCTAGATGTCAAACCCAACATCACCGACCCCGCCAATGCGACGGCGCTTAAAGTGAGCGACGCACGCATTCGTTTTCTGGATGTGCACTTTGGTTACCATGCCGACCGCAACATTCTGCAAGGCATTAACTTTGATATTGCCGCAGGTGAAACCGTGGCCATTGTGGGCGCGAGCGGCGCCGGCAAATCCACTATCGCCCGTCTACTGTTCCGTTTCTACGACGTAAACCAAGGCGCCATCGAAATTGATGGGCAAGATATTCGCACCGTTAGTTGGCTTAGTCTGCGCGAGCATATCGGCGTTGTGCCGCAAGACACCGTGCTATTTAACGACACGCTGGAATACAACTTGCGCTATGGACGCCCCGCGGCTAGCGATGTCGAATTGCAAAAAGTGATTGAGATGGCGCATCTGGCTGACTTTGTGGCGCGCCTTCCCGAAGGTCTCAATACCACCGTTGGTGAGCGCGGGCTAAAACTATCAGGCGGTGAAAAACAGCGCGTTGCGATTGCCCGCGCCTTACTCAAGAATCCCGAAATTTTGATTTTTGACGAGGCCACGTCGTCGTTAGATTCCGACTCAGAAAAAGCGGTGCTAGAAGCCATTAAAGAGGTGGCCGCCACACGCACCACCTTAGTGATCGCTCACCGTTTATCCACCATTGTAGAAGCCGACAAAATTATCGTGCTCGAAAATGGACAGGTTGCCGAGATCGGCAACCATCAACAGCTCATCCAACGAGCCGGCCGCTACGCCCAGTTGTGGCAACTACAGCAGAGCCAACAACCGGTCAGCAGCTAGCGCAGTTAGATTTACAATTGCGACCAGCTATCGCGGCGTTGCCAACGAATTTTCGGGATGAGCAAACCCAACACCATTCCCAGCAATACGATGCCAGCACCCGCGATAAACCAATCGCGATTTGAGCTGCTGCGCAAACTTGCTACTTCAATCTGTAGGCGATCACGCTCCGCCGCTAGGGTTTGCAATTCATCTGACAGCTGATTGTTTTCAGCTTCAATCTCTACCGCGCGACGCGACGTACGTTCAAGCTTAGAAAAACGCGCCTGCAACGCATCGTATTCACTCGAAAGTTTGCTGTAGGCAGCAGTTTTTTTACGGCCATCACTACTGGTCGACGCCAAGCTCGCCTTCAAGTCCGAGACTTGATCCCGCAGCTTATCGCGCTCGCGCAAGGCCGCAGCCAACTGATCTTTCGCCACTGGACTGCTACGTAATTGATTCTTCAAAATATAACCGTTGTCACCGCCAGATACGGTTACCGGTAACCAACCCGATACTTCTGCACCGGTTACCTGGACGGCTTTACCACTCTTTAAGCCTCGCAGAATACGGTACTTGGTACCTGGACCGCTGCGCATATAGACGGTTAACTCGTCGCTAATGTATTGCGTGGCCGCATAACTGGGGATTGCCACCGCAAACAGCAACATAAATGCCAACAACTTTTTCATGACCACCCTCTTAACTAAATCAAATTTGGCGCCATTTTGATGAAAAATGCTGCGCCGCACAAATTTAAGTACAATTTAGCGCGGTAGAATACGCCGCCTTATCCACCGAAAAGTAGTCGTTGTGTCAGATCTTATTAGTAAAGCTCGCGCCAATCGCCCGGCCCCCATGGAGCCCGGCGTTAAACTTCGCGCCGAAGAAAAAATGGCCCGCATTCCGGTCAAGATCGAGCCGACCACTAAGCCGCAACGCAAACCCGATTGGATTCGCGCCAAAGCCCCGGTGGGCAGTGAAGTGGCTCGCTTGAAGAAAATTCTGCGCGACCAAAAACTGCACACGGTATGCGAAGAAGCTAGCTGCCCTAATTTGGGTGAATGCTTTGGTAACGGTACAGCCACCTTCATGATCATGGGCGACATCTGCACTCGCCGCTGCCCGTTCTGTGATGTAGGCCACGGCCGTCCTAACCCGCTTGACCCCAACGAGCCTAAGCATATGGCGGAAACCATCAAAGCCATGGGCTTACGCTATGTCGTCATTACCTCAGTAGACCGCGACGATCTGAAAGACGGCGGCGCCAGCCATTTTGTTGACTGCATCCGCGAAGCTCGCCAAGCCAGCCCTGAGCTGCAAATTGAAATTCTTGTACCTGATTTTCGTGGCCGCATGGATGTAGCACTGGCCATCATGCACGACGCGCCGCCAGATGTGTTTAACCACAACTTGGAAACCGTGCCGCGACTGTACAAGCAAGCTCGCCCCGGGTCCGACTATGCACATAGCTTGAAGCTGATTAAAGACTTTAAGGCGGCCCATCCCAACGTACCGACCAAATCTGGCTTGATGGTGGGGCTCGGCGAAACTAATGCAGAAATTCTCGATGTGATGCGTGATTTACGCGCAAATCACTGCGACATGCTAACCATTGGTCAATATTTGCAGCCTAGCCTGCACCACCACCCAGTAGAACGCTTTGTACATCCGGATGATTTCAAAATGTTTGAAACCGAAGGCTACAAAATGGGCTTTAGCCATGTAGCCAGCGGCCCTATGGTACGGAGCTCTTACCATGCCGACCAACAGGCACATCTGGCCGCAAACAGCGAATAGCAAAGCGGGTTTGAGCCCGGTGTAGATTTCCGAGGCCAATTCAAATTATCCGACCGTTCATCGGATAGCACTCTCTCGGCGGTTGCGCCCTGTTAGCTCGCATATCAAAATGTAATTAGGTAACTAGGGATTGTTACCGACACATATTGAGGAGCCGCTAATGAACCGCATTTTCGTAGCGCTAACGGCCTTGGCCTTAGCGTCCTGTATTAATTCACCTGACGAAGGCCCGAGCACCACTCCAGGTGACGACAATGGCAACAACTCCCAGCGAGCGACCGTTAAGGTTATTTCCAATCGGCCCGACTTAATTTCCTCTGGTGATGCACTGGTGGAAGTTGTCATGGCGTCGGCTGATGTCGCCAATGATCTGGTACTGACACGTAATGGCGACGACGTTACCAGTGTATTAAAAGCCACTAGCGACCCCCTCCGCTTACTGGGCTTGGTCACAGGCCTTGACCTTGGCGAAAACACCATCAACGTCAGTGACGGTAATAGCGTCACGGTGGTAAACCACCCCAGCGGCGGCCCCGTTTTTACCGGCCCTCATATTCAACCTTGGCGTTGCCAAGACGGTGCTACAGACGAAGCATGCAACCAGCCGGTCGAATATAGCTGGCTATATAAATCCAGCAACCCGCTGAGTGGCGGCGGTCTGCAACCGTACGACCCAGAAAACCCGGCGAGCGATGTGGCAACCACCACGACTGATAACGGCGAAACTATCCCCTTTGTTGTGCGGGTTGAGAAAGGTTTCCAAGCCCGCGACCGATATGAAATTCGTACCCTGTTTAAGCCCGACGAAAGCTGGTCGCCTGAACAACCGCAGTCACAATGGAACGGCCGCCTACTCGTCACCCACGGCGGCAATTGCCGCGGCAAACACCACACCGGTTCACCTAAATTTGACGATTACTCGGGCACCATCCCAACCAATCCACTGACCGCAGGCTCTGGTGAAACGGCCCTTGGTTTGGGCTGGGCGGTGTTATCTACTTCGCAGCTGAACCTTGGTCACAACTGCAACCTGTCGTACCAAGCAGAATCACTGATGATGGCAAAAGAGCGTTTTGTCGAACAATACGGTCCTCTACGCTACACCGTAGGTAGCGGCTGCTCAGGCGGTGCGATTACCCAGAACATGATCGCCAATGCTTACCCTGGTCTCTACCAAGGCTTGTTAACCACCTGCACCTACCCCGATGTCATGAGTACCGCAACTCAATTTGCGGACTACCATATTCTGCTGAAGTACTTTGACTTTAACGTCGACACCACAGAACCAAGCAGTGTTGAAGACCTTATCGCCCATGTACAAAACATTGCGGGCTCGCAAATTGCACGTGATGGCACGCCATTTACTGTGCTGCAACAGAACGCTATCTACGGCCACCTTGCAGGTGTGGTTAATGCCTCACTGGCCGACTCTGCACTGTTTGGCGAAGCCGTTAATCCAGTTTCAAACTGCGGTATTGAAGAAGGCATTGGTCCTGACAAACGCTACCACCCAGAGAACAACCCTGGTGGTGCGCGCTGCGACGTGCTGACCTTTATGAAAAACATGGTCGGCGCCCGTCAGCCAGAGCGCTGGTCGCCAATTGAACAAGCCTTGGGTTATGGTTTTGCCGGCTTCCCGTTGGGTAACGAAGGTGTGCAGTACGGCCTTGAAGCCCTGCAACAAGGCGTTATTACGCCACAGCAATTTTTGGCACTTAACCTCAACATCGGCGCCATCGATCATGACCTTGTCGTTACGTCTGAACGTCTCAAGCCCGACCAGCCCGCGCTGCGTAATGCCTATCGCACGGGCATTCTCAACACCATTACCAATATGAATACCGTGCCAATTATTAATATGACCGGCCCCGATCCCGGCGCCGCTCACGATAGCGTGCACGGCTATTGGGTACGCTGGCGCTTAGAAGATCAGTTTGGTGATCATGACAACCACGTGATGTGGGGCGGCCTAACACCGCTGATTGGTGATCTTAGCTATATGAACGCCTCAGTCATTGCGATGGCGAGCTGGCTCGATGCCATTGAGGCCGATACCAGTGACAAACCATTGGCCGACAAAATCGTCGACAACAAACCGTCTGATGTGCAGGACCAATGCAACGGCATCCCTGGCGAAATGTGCCCGGAATCCACCATGTTGGTCTTTGGCACCCCACGGACTGTGGCGGGCGCAAACCGCTTGGGCGACCAGGTGCAATGTAGATTGCGCGACTTTAGCCGCGAAGATAATTACGGTCTAGGCAACATTATCTGGACCGATACTGAGTGGGAACAGCTCGAAGCATTATTCAGTACCGGTGTTTGCGACTGGTCGGAACAACCACTCGACTGGACACCCACCATCCCTTGGCTAACTTACCAAGATTCGCAGGGCGAGATGATTACCGGCGGCATCCAAATGGCGCCGGCCGACTTCCCTGCGGGTTGGGCGAGCCCGGCGTTTGCCAATACTTGGGAACCCGGTTGGAGCGTCAGCGAGCCTGAGTAATCTGGCTCTCGTTATTTGCCGGCGGCGGTGAGAACCGCCGCCGGCAAACTCATAAGCCGTCCGGCTAGCGTAATCAGTCAGCTAGCAATGTCTCTAATTCCGCTAGCCTGGCTGGCGTACCAATATCCATCCAGTGACCTTGGTGGTGTATCGCAGACACCAAGCCCTCGGCTATTTTGGCGCGTAGTAGCGGCCCTAATGGCGCACGCGCTGCCGACAGTCCCGCAAACATTTCTGGTCGGTAAGCAGCAATACCACTAAATGTCAGCGGCGCACCTAGCAAGTCAAAATCCCCTGCTGGGTTGTGGGCTGGATTATTCACCAACACCAACTGTGCTTGCTTGTTTGCCGGCAACGACAATTGGGCGTAGTCGTAATCGGTCCACACGTCTCCGTTCACCACGGCAAATGGCTCACCGTTAGGCGACAACATTGGCAGCGCATTAACAATCCCGCCCAAAGTTTCTAAGGCACAGGGAACCGCAGTTTCATCCGAATATTGAATGGCCAAACCCCAACGCGCGCCATCACCCAAGGCCTGGGGCAGTTGCTCGCCCAACCAACCCTGATTAATCACCACATCGGTAAAACCGGCAGCCGCCAGTTTTTCTAACTGCCAAACAATTAACGGCTTGCCCGCCACTTCTAGCAACGGCTTCGGATGCTTGTCGGTTAACGGGCGCATTCGCTCGCCGCGACCCGCAGCCAAAATCATGGCTCGGCTAAGCGGTTGCGTGACACTAGTCATTAAGCAACCCAAAAGGCTTACTGCAATACGTGTTAACGATGTCATGCAGTGGCCGTAATTCGCGGTAGCGATCCGTCACCCGCAACACGTAATTCAGGGTGCGCGGGATATCACCCATGTAGCCATCCTTGCCATCTCGATGCAGTAAGCGACAAAAAATACCGGCGGCCTTAAGGTGACGTTGCACCCCCATTAGGTCAAACCAACGGGCAAATTTCTCAAAATCGACGGCAACCAAACCATGTTCGCGCAACGTTTGATAATAAGTACGCAACCAGTCGTAAATCTGACGATCTGGCCAACTGATATAACAGTCACGCAGTAATGAGACTGCGTCATAAGTCACAGGCCCCGATACGGCGTCTTGAAAATCAAGAATACCGGGCCGGCCATCCTCTCCTACCATCAAGTTGCGGGAATGGTAATCACGGTGCACAAATGCCGTCGGTTGTGCCAACGCAGATTCTGCCAATAAATCAAATTGCTGCTGCAGCCGTGCCGCGGTTGCTTTATCCAAGTGCACTGCCAAGTGCTCAGCTAACAACCAATCACGAAACAGCCCCATTTCCTGCTGCAACAAGTTTTCGTTATAAGGCGGCAACACTGTCGCATGATTACTTATGTTCGCTTGGGCACTCGCCAGCGCGTTTAGCGCCTGCGGGTAGAGCACTGCTGCTTGGTCAGGCGCCGCGGTTAAACGCTGCAAAAAAGTCTCAGAACCCAGGTCTGACAACAGCAAAAAACCCTCTGCCTCATTAAATTCCGCACAAAGCGGCGCGTTGAGCCCCACCTCGGTGAGTAGGTTGGCAATACGAATAAAGGGCCCACAGTCTTCGTGCGCTGGAGGCGCATCCATCACAATCCGTGTACTCCCATCGGGTAGGGTTAAACGAAAGTAACGACGGAAACTCGCGTCGGCAGAAGCTGGGGCGATACTGGCACCTGCTACGCTAGGAATTGAGTTCAACCAAGCACGCAGCGAAGCGCTACGTTGATTTTCAGAGTTCATAATGTGATTTTTTGGTTCGGTATTAGGTGCTAAGCCGCTACAATTCTGCTGTATCTAACACTTAAAAGAAAACCTTGGTTTTAAAACTTGTTGCGCACAACCCAATTTAGACTCACCGCGTCGGTCATCGGCCTGTTGCTTACCGGCACTGCCAATATCGCTGCGGCAGCACCTTTTTGCCCAACGCCCAATCTTAGCCAATGGGACGAGTTGGCTGCTGAATTAAACAGCAATAGTAACGGCGAGGACCTCACCGTCGTGGCCGATAACGCCACGCTGGGGAACGACGGCGTTACCACGCTAGAGGGCAACGTAGCGATGAGCCGCGAAGAGGGTATTTTGCGCGCTGATCGTTTGGAATATAACGAGGCCAAACAATCCGTGAAAGCCCAAGGTAATGTGCGCTTTGCCACTGCCGAACTGGATGTAGACAGCCAAGCCGCTCAAGTCGATCTGGCTGCCAATAACGCCAAATTTACCGACGCCAAATTCCAAGTACGCAGTGAAACGGCTCGCGGCAGCGCACTGCAGATTGAAATTGCCGGCGACGGCTCACCTGATATGCAGCATGTGGTCTATACCACCTGCCCGCCCGGCAATGAATCTTGGCTACTGCGCGCTGATCGTATCCGCCTAGATCAAGCCAGCGGCCAAGGCAAAGCCAACCAAGTCCGGTTAATTTTTAAAGGCGTACCTATTCTTTACCTGCCTTATATGCAATTTCCGTTTACCGATCAGCGCCAAAGCGGCTTGCTCGCGCCCACGTTTGGTAGCTCGGATAACAGCGGCTTTGGCTTTGGCATTCCGTATTACTGGAATATTGCGCCCAATATGGACGCCACGTTTACCCCGAGCTTCACCAGCAAACGCGGCTTTCGACTCGACAACGAACTTCGCGGCATAACCGGCACCCCATTGAGCGAGCGTCGTGACGGCAACTGGTGGCAGGCGCAAGCCACAGCCAATATCGACTGGCTACCGGACGATAAAGTGGTTAATGACTCACGTCGACTGGTGGACGTGGATGCCGACTATCGACACCAAAAAGGTGACCAATATTGGCGTTGGGACAATCAACTCGTCAGCGTCAGCGACGACAACTGGTTTGATGACTTTGGCAGCAGTTTGGCGGATGTTTCGCAGCCATTTTACGTGAGTCGCACCACCGGCTCTTGGCAGCAAATCAAAACCCGTCGCCAGTTGAAACTACAGTTAATCGCGGAAGACCATGAACCGCTGTCGACCACAACAACAAACCTAATTAGTCGCGCTCCCGAACTCAGTTTCAATGGGCGTCAACAAATTGGCCAGGGGCCCTTTTATTACGGGCTTGAAAGCCAGCATGGCCGCTACGTAACCGACAACAGCAACAGCCATACATCGCGTGAACATTACCAACCTTGGGTTGGAGTCGAATACCGACAGCCAGCTTGGTGGATCAGCGCCCGTGCCGATTACCTCGCCACGCGTTGGGAGACGCGCCAAAATGGCAGCGTCACTAACAAAGAAAGTCGACGCCTGTCGCTATATACCGCGCAGGCGGGTGCCCATTTAGAGAAAACCTCTCATAAAGGCACCCATGTAATAGAGCCGACAATCGGGTTTCGGGCTGCTCCGACGCGGGATCAAAGCAACATCCCACTACTCGATACCCACGCAGAAACCTTGTACTGGCATAACCTTAATGGCGACCAGCTTTCTGGCTTGGACCGAGTGCGCGATGGCCAGCAAATTAGCTCTATTCTCTCGAGTGAGTGGTATAACCTCAAAGGCGAGCGCCGCTTAGCCCTGCGCGTTGGCCAAATTTGGTACCTAGAAAACCCCACCATCAGCATTGCCGGCGAAACCTTGCCCCGCAACTACAGCACCACGCTATTTGAAGCCAACAGCCTGATCGGCAAACGCTGGAGCATTACCGCGACTGGCGAATGGGATACCCAAGATTCGCATCTCGACCACAGCCAAGTTCGCGTGGACTACAAAAACGCGGTTGCGGGCGACTTCTATGTTGGCCTGCGCCAACGCCGCAATCTGTTCCGTCAAGCCTCCATCGGTGGCCAACGGCAACTTTCAAACAATTGGCATATCAGTGCCGATGGCTTGTATTCACTAGACGACAAAGAACTGCTCGAAGCCGATCTCAAGCTGCGTTACCAAACCTGCTGCTGGGCGGTAGACTTTGGTGGGAAACGCGTATTGCGTGATAGCAGCGGCGAACCCGATGTGGGTATTTTTGTTCAACTGGAACTAACTGGGCTGGCGCAGATCGGATCACAATAAACGCCGCTAATTCTATTTGGTCGCTACAATAGCGACCTTAACGCTTGTAACTCAGAATCATGAAACTACTTACTCTGCCCCTTAGCATCTTGCTATGCGCACTGCTCTCAGCGCCGAGCCTCGCCGCTCAACGCCTAGATGGCATTAGCGCTGTCGTTAACGAAGAAGCCATTCTCAGTAGCGAGCTCAACGACGCCGTAGAACGTGTTAAACAACAATTCCGTAGCGCGGGCAACGAAGCACCACCCGAAAGCGTGTTACGCGAGAAGATTCTGGAGCGTTTGGTACTCACCAAAATTCAGTTACAACGCGCTAGCCAAGTGGGCATTCGCATTACCGAAAGCCAACTGAATACCGCCATTAACAACATCGCCCAGCGCAACAACCTTTCATTGGCACAGTTCGCCGAGCAGTTGCGTAAAGACGGCGTTAACTACCTAGATTTTCGCAACACCTTGCGCGAAGAGCTAACCGTTACCCAACTACGCCGCCAAATGGTTGATTCTCGCATCCAAGTCACCGAGCGTGAAGTCGATGACGCGATTGCCACGCTGGCAGCACAGGCTCGTAGCGACACCAGCTACCACCTACAACATATTTTGATTGCCTCACCCGAGGCCGCCCGCCCAGAGGTTCTAGAAGCTAATCTAAAACAGGCGCAAGACATCATTAAGCAGCTAGAGGATGGCGCTAACTTTACCCAGCTGGCGCAGACCTATTCTGATGGCCAAAATGCTTTAGAAGGTGGCGACCTTGGCTGGCGTAAACTCACTGAAATCCCAAGCCTGTTTGTGGAAGCAGTTAGCCAACTCGAAGCGGGCGACTTTACCCGCAGCCCGATCCAGTCGCCAAGCGGCTTTCACTTGCTGTATTTAGCCGACACCCGTGGCGCCGAAGTATTGAAAGCGGAAGAAGTGAATGCACGTCATATCCTGATCCCGGTAACCGACGCCGCTAGCGACGCAGCCGCGCGCAACACCTTACGCACCATTCAAGATCGACTCGACAACGGCGACGACTTCGCCGTACTTGCCGCTGATTACTCTGCCGATCCAGGCTCGAAAGACAATGGTGGCAACCTAGGCTGGCAAGACCCTGCCAACTATGTTCCCAGCTTCCAACAAGCAGTGCGCAGCTTACCGATTGGCGAAATTTCTCAACCCGTCCGCACCCAGTTTGGTTACCACATTATTCAAGTGCTTGAACGCCGTGAAATTGAAGGTGGCGACCAATTGCGTCGGCGTCAAATTCATAACGACATTGCCAATCGCAAACTGCAAGAAGAAGCGCAACTTTGGCAACGCCGGCTAATTGACGAGGCTTATATTGAGTATCGACTCTAAGACGTCGACTCGCGTCCAGCCCTCACCAGCGCCCCATCTCGCAATCACTGCCGGCGAGCCCGCCGGCATTGGCCCCGACCTCTGCCTATGGCTAGCCAGCCAGCGATTTGAAGCGCGCATTAGCGTCATTGGCTGCAAAAAAAACCTTCAAGGCCGACTGGTTAATCACCCGCTACTCGGGCAACAGAACATTCAAATCGTCGACGGCCCGGCAACCACAGCGCAGCAACCTGGCACACTTCATGTGATTGATATTCCGGTCACAGAACCCGTACAAGCAGGCCAACTAAACACGGCCAATGCCAAACAGGTGCTGCAACTACTCGATCACGCCATGCAAGGCTGCGAGAACGGTGTGTACAACGCCATGGTTACCGCCCCATTGCAGAAATCCGTAATCAATGATGCCCAACTCGACGGCAGCATCCCCGAGCTCTGCACGGCCTTTACTGGCCATACCGAGTATTTGGCAGACTATTTCGACCGCCAAACGGTGATGCTGCTCGCTGCGGACAAACTGCGTGTAGCGCTCGCCACCACACACCTACCGCTACGCGCCGTACCCGACGCGATTACGACTAACAGCTTGAATCGAATTTTGCGCATTCTGGACAGTGAATTGCGGCAAAAATTTGCGCTGCAACAGCCCCGAATTCTAGTCTGCGGCCTCAATCCTCACGCCGGCGAAAGCGGCCATTTAGGGCGCGAAGAAATTGAAGTGATCGAACCAGCACTCCAACAATTACGCGAACAGGGCCTCGACCTAATCGGACCGATGCCTGCCGACACACTGTTTGTACCCAAACATTTACAGCATGCTGACGCCGTACTCGCGATGTATCACGACCAAGGCCTGCCTGTGCTAAAACATGCCAGTTTTGGCCGCGCCGTTAATATTACCCTCGGCCTTCCGATCATCCGCACCTCCGTCGACCACGGCACTGCCTTAGATTTAGCAGGTACCGCCGCGATTGACACTGGCAGTATGGCCGCCGCGATTGAATCGGCGATTCAACAAAGCCATGCTGTCAGCGCCCATTCCAATAGGTAAATCATGAGTTTTTCGTTTAACGAACCCGAGCAACATCGCGCCCGCAAACGGTTCGGTCAAAACTTTTTGCACGACAAAAACGTCATCAACCGCATTGTCGAAGCCATTGACCCCAAGGTAGGTGATGACCTGCTAGAAATTGGCCCTGGGCTTGGCGCACTGACCGCGCCATTACTTAGCGCAGCGCAGAAGCTACATGCGGTTGAAATTGACCGCGACTTAATTGCTCGGCTTCCGGGTGCAATGGCGCCATACGGCGAACTCACATTGCACGAATTGGATGCCCTTAAGATGCAACTGGCTGAGGTTTTGCCTGCGGCCGATAAAGTTCGCGTGGTCGGCAACCTGCCCTACAACATTTCCACCCCCATCCTCTTCCACCTTTGCGATCAAACTGAGCGCATTCGCGACATGCACTTTATGCTGCAAAAAGAGGTGGTAGAACGCATGGCGGCGGCGCCCGGCAACAAAACCTATGGACGCCTAAGCATCATGTTGCAGTACCACTGCAAGGTAGTGCCGCTATTTATCGTGCCACCTGGTGCATTCCAGCCGCCCCCCAAAGTCCAGTCGGCCATCATTCGCTTAGTGCCACATGCCAGCGCGCCTTATCCCATCGGCGACTACGGCCTGTTCTCCAAGTTGGTTAACCAAGCGTTTACACAACGACGAAAAACGCTGCGCAATGCTGTCAGTAATCTAGCGACCGTGGAACAAATTGGCGCCGCCGAGCTCGATCCCAGTAGCCGCCCAGAAAACCTCAGTGGCGAGGAATTTGGGCGTTTAGCCAGCGTGGTTTGGCAGCATCAACAGGCCAACCGCTAGGCGCTGCTATACTCGATATACCTGCCGGTTGCAGCAAACGAGGCCCAAGCCATGTACCAACATTTACTACTGGCACTTGAGTTTGACCCGCAAGCGCATGAGCTACTGCAAAAAGCCTATGCCCTAGCCGAACAACACCAAGCCAAGCTCAGCGTGATTCACGCGGTAGACTTTATTCCCCTCGACAGTAATGACCCAAGCGGCCTTGCTTTGCCCGCCGCACTGCCTGAGCAGTTGGTCGAGAAGGCACAGCAGCAGTTAACAGCGCTATTAGCCGAAATTCCACCCCCGGCTTCGATTGAAGTAAGCAGCCAGGCCACGCTAGGTAGTGCGCGCCACAGCATTATCGAAGCTGCCAATGAGCTCGCAGTGGACTTAATTCTCGTTGGCCATCACCAACCACACGGACTTGGCCATTTACTCGGCCACGTTGATGAATCCGTGGTGCACCACGCGCCCTGCGATGTGCTTGCCGTCAAACTATCGGCCAGTTAACCTGCCCATAGCTCATTAACCAAAGCTTTCAGTAGGAGCAAACAACACTATGGCGGACTGGGCCATTGGCGACATTCAGGGTTGTTATAAAGAGCTGCGCAAGCTCACCAAAAAAATAAAATTCAAACCCGGTCAGGATCGTCTTTGGCTTGTTGGTGACTTGGTTAACCGCGGTCCACTCTCGCTTGAGGTGCTTCGTTATGTTGCCGATTTAGGCGACAACGCCAAAGTGGTACTCGGCAACCACGACCTGCATTTACTCGCGATCCGCGCCGGCGTAACCGAGGCCCGGCGCGGCGACACGCTAGAGCCGATTCTTAGCGCTCACGACAGCAACCAACTACTCGATTGGCTGCAACATCAGCCCCTGATCGCCGCCCATGAAGATGGGCACCACTTCATGCTGCACGCTGGCATCGCGCCGCAGTGGTCAATGGCAGACGCCATCAAGCAAGCCAACAAGGTCACCAAAGCATTACGCGGAGACAAAGCCGGCAAATATTTCGCCCATATGTATGGCAACACACCGAAAAAATGGACGCCCAAACAGCGCGGCCATGCTCGACGTCGTGTTGTCACCAATATTCTGACGCGGATGCGCTACTGCAGCCAAGATGGCGAGCTAGCGATGCGCCATAAAGGCCCGCCTGAGTTAGCTAGTACGGATTTGATTCGACCTTGGTATGACTGGCGACCTAATGACGAATCACATTGCCTGATCACAGGACATTGGTCTGCCCTCGGCATTCGACAGACGCCTACCCATGTATCACTCGATACTGGCTGCGTCTGGGGCGGCGAAATGACCGCTTATAACTTGCAGACCCAACAATTTGTTCAAGTCGCCAGTAAGCAGAAAAAAGCCAGCTTTATGAAACCCAATCCAAAGTATCGCCCGAGCAAAGGCCAAAGCTGGCGCGCAATCATCAGCAAAACAGAGAAATCCTAATGGGCTATTGCTTAAAATGCGGCACCAAGGCGCACTACCAAATTCCCGATGGCGATAACCGCGAACGTTTGGTCTGCCCAGCCTGTGATTACATTCACTACGAAAACCCCAAGAACATTGTTGGTGCACTAATCACTAACGATGCTGGCGAGGTGCTGCTGTGCAAACGCGCGATTGAACCGCGCTACGGACTCTGGACCCTACCCGCAGGCTTTATGGAAGGCGGCGAAACGCTAGAGCAAGGCGCGGCGCGCGAAACCCTAGAAGAGGCCTGCGCCAAAGTCGAAATCGGCCCACTATTATGCGCTGTTAGTATTCCTTTTATTCCGCAGGTTTACGTTATCTTCATGGGCACCTTGCCGGATGGAAAACACGCGGCAGGCCCCGAATCGCTGGAAACCCGATGGGTCAAACCCGAGGATATTCCTTGGGATCAACTCGCATTTCCGGTGATTACTCAGGCCTTAAAACATTGGATAAAGGGCGGCGAACTGGGGGCAACTTGGTCGATAGAATTCAAATCGGCAGGCAAAATTCCACCTTGGCCCGACAAGAACTAATTAAGAATGGCCTTAGCCATGGTCATCTGTTCTTAATATTCATATAATCCCGCCAACTTTCTAGCTAAACGAGCCAGAACTCATGACCTATGTTGTTACCGATAACTGCATTAAGTGCAAATACACCGACTGCGTTGAAGTCTGCCCAGTAGACTGCTTCCACGAAGGTCCTAACTTCTTGGTAATTGATCCAGAAGAATGTATTGACTGCACTCTATGCGAGCCTGAATGCCCAGCCGAGGCTATCTTTGCTGAAGATGATGTACCTGCTGGCCAAGAAGCATTCACCGAGCTAAACGCTGAGCTATCTAAAGTATGGCCAGTGATTGCCGAGCAAAAAGACCCACTGCCAGACGCTGCCGAGTGGGACGGCAAAGAAAACAAGCTGGAGCACCTCGAAACATAATCGAGCCGAGCGAGCAGCAGGCTGTTGTTAACCTTAGCCACAGCCACAAAAAAGCCGCACTAGCATTGCTAGGCGGCTTTTTTATTGCCTGCACGCCATGACCACTACCACGGTGCCAGACTGAAAGCTATGACAAGTCAGCAGCGATCGCTTTTGAGCCCGTCAGCCATTGGCCTTTAATATTGCGTAATACCAACCAAGCCAAACCCGGCACTGCCATTTTCAGCATGATGGTGTACTTAATGTCGGTACCACCATCAGCGGCCGGATGAAATTCAATATGACCTTTGTGGTCAGTAATCGCGCCGCCGCGGATCACTTTGTATTCAATTAAGCCAGGCTTGCCATCAACCGGCCGTTCGGCCGTGATTTGTTCTTCCTGAATCGTACTAATGCCAACCTTGATGCTGCGAACCGAACCGACGTCATTAGGGTTGTCGCCGGGGGCATCCTTAATTCGCTTAGTCTCGCCCGGCCAAATACGCGCAAACTGGTTGTGGTCGAGGAAAAAATCAAACACTTTTTCGGGTGCTGCGGCGTAATGGCCGGTTAAATAAACTTCTGACATTGTTGCTCTGCCTTACCGGGCGCTTTATGGGAGTGGATGCCTAAAGCGTATCAAGAATTTTACGCAAATCCGCTGGCTTTCGGTAACCCGGAATTACTTGACCCTTGTCGGTAATGAGGGTTGGCGTGGCCCGCACCCCAACGTCACGGCCCAAGCGATAATGCGCCGAGACCGGATTCTCACAGCGGCGCATTTCTACATTACGCAGACCTTTGGGGTCTGCCTTGGCGTAGGTCATTGCGGCTAACTGATCGTCGGCACACCAAACCGCCTCAGCTTTGCGGGCCGATTGCGAGTTGATACCGGCGCGCGGATAAAACAAATAGCGCACCTCAATGCCTTCAGCCAAATACCCTTCTATCTCTTGGTGCATTTTCTGACAGTAGTAGCAGTCGATATCGGTAAATACCGTGACCCGATCTTTCACTTCACCTTTAGGGCTGTAGGTTACGGCTTGGTCTTTCGCTACGGCTTTCAGGGCATCCGCTCGCACTTCATTCATACGGGGTTCAGTGAGGTCCGTACCCGCTTCCAGGTCAAAAGCATTACCTTGCAACAAATAGCGACCATCGCCGGTCACATAATAAATCTGGCCATTGGCAACCACTTCAAACATACCCGGTATTGGCGCCGGCTGAATTTGGGCTTTTTCTGCGCCCAAAATTTTGCCCTTAATAGCATCCGCTACTTCTTCTTGGCCAGCCGTCACGCTCAGGCTGAATACCATCGTGATTAGCGCAGCGCTTACTGCTAAAAGCTTGTTGCTCATCAAACCCATTTCCATAAATAACTAAAGTGAATAATCAGACCAGTGTAACGGCTAGGCGTTCCCACTGCTAACTGAGTTCGGCATTGTATTAGCTTTCCACACTAGCCGCGCGGATGGTGCTTAGCGTGCAGTTCTGCCAAGCGCTGTTGCGCCACATGCGTATAAATTTGCGTGGTCGACAAGTCGCTATGGCCTAACAGCATCTGTACGGCACGCAAATCGGCTCCATGGTTTAACAAGTGGGTCGCAAACGCATGCCGCATGGTATGCGGCGACAAATGCTGATGAATACCCGCCTGCGCACCGTAACGCTTAATCAGCAGCCAAAAACTCTCACGGCGAATATGTTCACTACGGCGGGTTGGAAACATATAACGGCTGCTACGCTCGCCCACGATTTCCGCTCGGGCCGACTTCAAGTAACGCTGAATCCACTCCAAGGCTTCGTCCCCTACTGGCACCAAGCGTTCTTTGTTGCCTTTGCCCACTACCCGCAATACCTCTTGCCCCGTTAAGAGTTGCGCCAGCTGCAGGGTTACTAGCTCAGAAACCCGCAACCCGGTGGCATACAACAGCTCTAACATGGCGCGGTCGCGCAGACCCTCGGCTTCATTGAGGTCGGGCGCATCCAGCAGGGCCTCCACCTGCGCCTCACTCAGCGTGGCTGGCAAACTACGGGTAGGTTGCGGCATGTCGATCATTGCAGTCGGGTCATCGGCTCGCAAGCCTCGCTGTACCTGCCAACGAAAAAAACGTCGCATACTCGATAGCACCCGTGAACTACTGCGGCTACTGCGCCCTGCAGCGAACAAATAGTTAATGTATTCGCTCACGTCAGTGGTATTAGCGGCTACCAGCGCGCGCTCTAACTCATTCGGTTCTTCGCTGTCGCTGCGCCAACAAGCGAACCCGACCAAATCACGCCCGTAAGCCGTTTGCGTATTCTTCGCCAGGCCGTCTTCCAGCCATAAGGCATCAATAAACTGCCGCGCTGAGGGCGGCAAAGGCAACGCTGGCTTTCGTTTACGATGGGAACTATCGGTCATAATCGTTGGCAAAAATAATTCGCTAGATAATTATCAAGATAAATGGCGCCAACCACTTCTGGCAACGGCGTGAGTACAACATAATAAGCAGCCATAACCCAATAACCTACTTAGGCAGTAATTTTTGAGTTTTATCCGTACCGTAAAAAACGCCGTATCCAATGCTTTACTGCTGATTTATACCGTTTGGGCACTATTGGTATTTACGCTGCTGTGCATCGGCATTTTTATGCCTTGCGCATTATTGCTACCGAGAGTGACTCAGCGACGCCAAGCTGGCAATCTAACGCTACGCATCGCGCTCAGACTCGCGGCCATCAAACTCACGGCGAAAGGCCTTGAACACCTGCCCAGCGGCGGCTGCGTAGTGGTAGCCAATCATAGCTCCTATTTGGACGGCCCCATCCTCGCCGCGGTACTACCGCCTCAGTTTTGTTTGGTGATTAAACGCGAAGCCAACAACACACCACTCGTCGGCTTTTTCCTGCGGCGTATTGATCATCAGTTTGTTGAACGCCACCAACCTCGCGGCGCGGCACGCGATGCCCAACAACTGATTCAACGTTTGCGGCGCGGCGAAGAAGTTGGCGTGTTTGCCGAGGGCACCTTTGTGGCCCAACCGGGCATTTTGCCCTTTAAGCCAGGCGCGTTTGTTGGCGCCGTGCGCGCTCAAGTACCCGTGGTACCGGCGGCGATTAGCGGAACACGTCATATTTTCCCGGCCGGCAGCCTCTTACTTCGCCCCGGAAAAATTGAGGTTACATTACTACCCTCTATTCACAGCAATCACGCACAACTTACGGTGCGTGAAGCATCTAAGCAGATTGCAGCGGAGGCACGCCAGGCCATTGCTGAAGTGGTTAAGGAGCCACTGGTTTAATGCAGCCATCACGACCTCATGTACTCGCTATTGGCGGACTCGACCCGGCTGGCTGTGCCGGCCTCGACGCCGATGTCGTAACCATTACCCAGCTAGGGGGGCATGCCAGTAGTATCGCTACCACCCTCACCGTGCAAACGGAGCACAGCGCTAGCCAGAGCCATGCGGTTGCTAATGGCCTGGTAAATGCTCAGCTACGCGCCTTATGTGAACAAAGCCAACAACCACCCCTAGCGATTAAGGTGGGCCTCGTGAAAGATGCTCGCCACTGGGCCGCGATTCGGCGTTATCACCAGCAACAACCGCTGGTAATTGACCCCGTGATCCAAGCTAGCAGCGGCGCTAACCTGACGGCCGCCGATCGGCGTTGGCAGCAGGGCTTTAAAAAGCTTGCGATCGACGCCAGCCTAATTACCCCCAACACGGCCGAATGGGCTTTACTCAAACCGCTCATCCCCGCCTCCACCGCGGTACTGGTGACCGGTAAGCAGTCTGGCGATACCGTGATTAATCAGCTGTACCGAGCGGGAAAGCTGATCAGCGAATTTGAAACCACCTTGGTTGCGGGTGAATTTCGCGGCACAGGCTGCCGCCTAGCAAGCGCTATCGCGCTCCAGCTAGCGCGACAGCAAGATTTGAATACGGCCATTGAAAACGCCATGCGCCATGTAGCGGAGCAAATTAAGCAGGCCTACCTACTCGGGGCTGCCGCGATCCCTGCCGCGGGCGGCGGGGCGGAATAAATGCGCGGGCTATACGCTATTACTGATCCCGATTTACTGCCGGGTGAGCAGCTTTATAGCGCTACCGAAGCTGCACTAAAAAGCGGCATCGCTCTACTGCAGTATCGCGACAAAACTGCCGACGCTACCGTTCGTGAATGTCGCGCCACGCGACTACAAGCACTGTGTCAGCAGTATCAAACCCCTTTGATTATTAACGACGACCTTGCACTCGCCAACAAACTCGGCTGCGGCGTTCACCTCGGCGCCGATGACAGTGATATCGCGACCGCAAGGCAGCAACTAGGCCCCAGCGCCCTTATTGGCGCCAGCTGCTATAACCGCCTAGAAATCGCCGAGCGAGCCATCCAGGCTGGCGCCAGTTACATTGCCTTTGGCCGCTTTTTTAGCTCCAGTACCAAACCACTGGCCAGCGCCGCTCAAATCAGCACGCTCAGCACTGCCAAACAACAACTTAGCCCCAGATTTAATGGGTCAATAGTCGCCATTGGTGGCATAACTCCGGATAATGGTGGCAACTTACTTGAGGCCGGTGCAGATATGCTGGCTGTCGTTGCTGGACTTTGGCAAAGCGATAACATCAGCCAACAATGCGCCCGCTATCGAGCGCTATTTAACTCATAACACCGCCTTAACCGCCCTACACTTTTTACTCAGTTCACTCTTACAAGCGACCATGACCAACACAGCTAACCGTCCCAATTCTGAACGCTTACTTGCACAAGCCAGCCACCGCATTCCCGGTGGCGTTAACTCGCCCGTGCGTGCATTTAACGGTGTTGGCGGAACGCCGGTCTTTTTTGAGCGAGCCCGTGGCGCATACGTGACCGATGCTGATGGCAATCAATATGTCGACTATGTGGGCTCGTGGGGCCCAATGATTCTGGGGCATTCCCACCCCGAGGTGATTACTGCCATCCAAACAGCCGCTCAATACGGCACTAGTTTTGGCGCACCGACAGCGCTCGAAACGGAAATGGCGGAAAAAGTCTGTGAACTGATGCCTAACATCGAGCAACTGCGCTTTGTTTCCAGCGGCACTGAAGCCACTATGAGTGCTCTACGCTTGGCCCGCGGCGCTACTGGACGCGACAAAATTGTGAAATTTCATGGCTGCTATCACGGTCATGGCGATTCACTATTGGTCAACGCCGGCTCTGGCGCGCTGACGATGGGAGTGCCCTCCTCACCCGGTGTACCGGAAGCATTGGCTGAGCTGACGATTACGCTGCCGTTCAATGACGTCGCGGCGGCTGAAGCTTGCTGGGCAGAATGTGGCAATGAGATCGCAGCGGTGATTGTGGAGCCAGTGGCCGGCAATATGAACTGCATTCCGCCGCGCGATGGTTTTTTACAGGCCTTACGCCAACTTTGTGATCAACACGGTAGCCTGCTGGTTTTTGACGAGGTAATGACCGGTTTTCGCGTAGCCCTAGGTGGCGCCCAAGCGGTTTATAACGTCGTGCCTGATCTCACTACCCTCGGCAAGGTTGTCGGCGGTGGCCTGCCGGTGGGTGCTTTTGGCGGTAAACGCGAGATCATGCAACAAATTGCCCCCACTGGGCCGGTTTATCAGGCGGGTACGCTATCTGGAAACCCCTTGGCAATGGCCGCTGGCCTCAAAACCCTCGAGCTGATTTCCGCCGAAGGTTTCCACCAGCAGCTTAGTGCCAAAGTCACGCAACTGTTAACGGGCTTACAGCAGGCAGCCGACCAAGCTGGCGTTGCGCTGACAACTAGCCAAGTCGGTGGCATGTTTGGTTTGTTCTTTACTGACCAAGCTGAAGTCACCAGTTTTGCCGAAAGCACCGCTTGCGACTTGGATCAATTTAAGCAGTTCTTTCACGCCATGCTAGACCAAGGTGTTTATTTAGCACCGTCGGCATTTGAGGCCGGCTTCGTGTCAGCTGCCCATACCGACGCTGATATCGCCGCCACCATTAGCGCCGCCACCAACGCGTTTGCGCAGTTGGCAAGCAAACGCTAACCGCTAACTCGCGAGTCTTGAGACCATGATGCCAAGCTGGGTTCACGATTTACTCAATTGGGTAGCCGCCAACCCTGAGTCGGCTGGCCTTGCGATTTTTATTATTTCAGCGGTTGAAAGCTTGGCCCTGGTTGGCATTCTGATTCCCGGGGTTTTGATTCTGTTTGCCTTTGGCACCTTGGTAGGCGCCGGCATTTTACCGGTTGTGCCGGTATTACTGTGGGCCTTTGCTGGCGCAGTACTGGGCGACCAAATCTCATTTTGGTTGGGCTGGGGCCTAAAAGAACGCTTGTGGAAGATCTGGCCACTGTCACGCTATCCGCAGTTTGTCGGCCGCAGTGAGCGGTTTTTCTTACGCTATGGCGCAGCTAGCGTATTTATCGGCCGCTTCATTGGACCCATTCGGCCGGTAATCCCCGCGATGGCTGGCATGTCTACTATGTCGCCCATGCGCTTTACCTTAGTGAACCTGACCTCGGCTGCGCTCTGGTCTCCCGCGTATATGCTGCCAGGTGCGGTGTTTGGTGCCTCGATGCAGCTCGCCGGCGCGGTGGCAGCCAAGATGGCGTTGATGATGGTCGTGCTGGGAGCGCTAGCCTATTTATTCACTTGGGGCAGCAGCCGCTTCTTAATTCGTATCCCGGTAGCGGCACAGGGCATTAGCATCACAGCATTTACCACCGCACTCATTGGCGCGGTACTTGTACTGGTGCTCCAGAGCGGCAATAACCAGCTCGCGTGTAACGACTATCGACAAATCGCCGACACACCCTCGGCCTACATTGACGCAGAAATATTCCAACAAAGTGGGGGCCCAGCAAAGCAAAAGCAGGATTTACGTTATGTGGGCGATATTGAACCATTATTGGCGGCAGCCGGGGCCAACGGTTTTAGTATTTTGGCGCCAACCAAGCCGGCCGACTTTTTACGCTGGCTACTGCCCTCGCCCACCTTGGCCGAGTTGCCACCGCGAGTAAAACTCCACTGTTATGACCGCAGCACCGTGGTGGTTAGACAAATCGCCGATAACGGCATTGATGGCTGGCAGTGGCGTTTATGGCGCCAAGATGGCCATGACACACTATGGTTGGGCCAAGTGACGCGATTATCCATCGATAGTTTTCTAGGCTTTGTGTATTGGCCGGTAGAAACACCGGTAGCCGCAGCCGATATGCCTTGGCCGATAGGCTTGGTTGAAGAACGGCAGCACCGCAACATGCTACTGCTACCACCCCCTGACAACGAGCTGGCGGAACCTGCGTTAACACAGGAACCGCACAACCACACCATGCATTAGCGAGGTGTTGACGGCACTAGCAGCCCCAGCGCGGCGTTAGCTGATGATCGATTGATAAATGGTCTAAGACCCGCGCAACCATAAAATCGACTAATTCATCAACGGTAGTTGGCTTGTTATAGAACCCAGGCGCGGCGGGCATAATGGTGGCACCCGCTTGTGATAAACGCAGCAAGTTTTCTAGATGAATCGTCGACAGCGGCGTTTCCCGCAATACCATAATTAGCTGACGGCGCTCTTTAAGCGCGACATCGGCCGCTCGCTCGATCAACGAACGGCTCAAACCTTGCGACACTGCGGCGGCCGTGGCCGCGGTACACGGGCAAACCACCATGGCATCTGCAGCATTAGACCCGCTGGCAATTGGCGCGGTCCACTGCTCGCTGCTAAACACCTGCAGCTGGCCCTCAGTGACGCCGTAGCGTTCCGCAAACCAGCGCTGCATATCGGCTGCTCGTCCGGGAATATCCAAATCCAACTCTAGCCCAAACACGACTTGGGCCGGCTTCGAGACCATCAGGTAGACCCTGCATTGGGCAGCAATAAGCTGCTCAAGCAAGCGCAGGCCATACTGCGCGCCCGAGGCGCCGGTAATAGCCAAGGCAATAGTTGGACGAAAACTTGGGGTGTCAGACATTAGACTTTCTTACGTAGTGCTTTAATCGCTTTATCAATGCCCGCTGGAGTGAGCGGGAACATGCGGTCATCAACCAATTCTTTGGCGAGTACGCAGGAAGGAATGGTGTCCCAATATTGTTCTGGCTGAGGATTGAGCCACACCAGATTTTTGTACACTTCTTTGAGCCGTTCCATCCAAACCGAGCCCGGTTCTTTATTCCAGTGCTCTACTGAGCCACCAGGGTAAGCAATTTCATAAGGGCTCATGGTGGCATCGCCGACAAAAATGACTTTGTAGTCGGCACCGTATTTGTGCATCACATCGTGAGTAGCAATGCGAGCAGTGTGGCGCCGACTATTATCTTTCCACACAAACTCGTAGATGTAATTGTGGAAATAGAAAAATTCGAGATGTTTAAATTCCGCATGCGCGGCAGAGAACAGTTCTTCGCAGGAACGGATGTGGTCATCCATCGAGCCGCCAATATCGAAAAACATCAACACCTTCACCGCGTTATGGCGTTCCGGCACCATCTTGATATCTAAGTAGCCAGCATTACGGGCGGTACTGCGAATGGTATCGTCAAGGTCTAACTCTTCGGCCGCACCATCGCGGGCGAATTTCCGCAGCTTGCGCAGTGCGACCTTTAAATTGCGGGTTCCCAGTTCGACATCTTTATCCAGATTTTCAAATTGGCGCTTATCCCAAACCTTGACGGCTTTGCGATTGCGGGAACGATCTTGACCGATACGAATCCCTTCGGGGTTATAACCATAAGCACCAAATGGCGAGGTGCCAGCGGTACCAATCCACTTATTGCCCCCTTGATGACGCTCTTTTTGCTCTTTCATGCGCTCGCGTAAGGTTTCCATCAGCTTGTCTAAGCCACCTAACGCTTCAATTTTGGCTTTGTCTTCTTCGCTTAACAGTTTTTCCGCTTTTTTCGCCAACCAATCTTCAGGAATATCCTTAAAGGTTTCTTCAGTCACCGCTTCAACCCCATCCATATAGGTACCGAAAGCACGGTCAAAGCGGTCATAAAGCGACTCATCTTTCACGAGACAGGTCCGGCTTAACTGATAGAACTCGTCTACCGTCCAGCCAACCACGCCCGCCTTCATGGCCTGCTGTAAGGCCAAAAACTCGGTGATAGAAACCGGCAAGCCGCTTTCTTTGAGGTGAAAGAAAAAACCAATGAGCATGGGCTTAGCTCAGCTCACGGCGCGCCATAAAGGCCAGTTTTTCCAATAACTGTACGTCTTGCTCGTTTTTCAGCAAGGCACCATGCAGCGGCGGAATCGCGCTGGCGGTATTTTTATTTTGCAGCGCTTCAGGATCCATATCCTCCGCCACTAACAGGCGAATCCAATCCAATAATTCTGAGGTAGATGGTTTTTTCTTCAGGCCGGTAATTTCACGCACCTCGAAGAACACTTCCAGCGCCTCTTTCAGCAGTTCTTGCTTTAAGTTGGGATAGTGAACATTCACGATGTCAGTCATCGTGTCTTTGCTAGGGAAATTAATGTAGTGGAAGAAGCAACGACGCAAAAACGCGTCTGGCAGTTCTTTCTCATTGTTTGAGGTAATGATTACGATTGGGCGTTCTACCGCTTTTACGGTTTGCTTAGTTTCGTAAACATAGAACTCCATTTTGTCGAGTTCATGTAATAAGTCGTTTGGAAACTCAATATCAGCTTTGTCAATCTCATCGATCAACAACACCGGCGCTTCGCCATCGGTTTCAAACGCTTCCCACAGCTTACCTTTGACGATGTAGTTAGCGACATCATGTACGCGGTCATCACCGAGTTGTGAGTCACGCAAACGCGACACCGCATCATATTCATACAAACCCTGCTGGGCTTTAGTCGTAGACTTAATATTCCACTGAATAATTTTCCGACCTAGCGATTCGGCAACCTGTTCAGCCAACATGGTTTTACCGGTGCCGGGCTCACCCTTAATTAATAACGGCTTCTGTAAGGTAATCGCGGCATTCACCGCCATTTTCAGTTCATCGGTTGCGACATATTGTGAGGTGCTTTCAAAACGCATAGCGCTATTACCGCAGTGGGTCTCCAATTAAGTGATGAGCTTATTTTATGCTAGCAACTCGCTGGGCGTCTTGGCTGTGGCGACAGACCGTACATCACGGCCAGCACACTTGCCCGTAGGCCGGTCTACTCTCCTAAGATCCACAATATTGTTGCTTTGTTTCTTGCCAGTATGAGCAATCCACTTGCAAGCGGCTAAAAATAAAAGTTGCTAATCCCTAAACTAATCGACATAATTTAAATACCCCTTGCTGCCGAGTGACAGCTAATTCACTCATTGGCAAGTAAGCCCCTAAGGATGGGGGCTGCTTGCCTACCTACTTTTTACCAACCCACTCGCAGCGCTTTGTGGCTAATTAGCCGCAAATTCCGCTAATTCCGTTGTTAATTTGCTCCAAATTGCCCGCTTGACTGGAAATTCAGCGCCAGCAGCGAGAAAATAGCGCACCAAATTTTTCTCCACCCAGCGTGGTCGCGGAAAAGGCCAATCAATTGGCGCCCGACGACCCAGTATCGTCTAAGGAATTCATATATGGACAAGGCTCAACTTAAAGCAACAGCAGAACATATTGTTGCTAACGGCAAAGGCATTTTGGCGGCTGACGAAAGCACCGGCACCATTGGCAAACGCTTCGCCACCATTAACGTTGAGAACGTTGAGCCAAACCGTCAGGCCTACCGTCAAATGTTGTTCACAACCCAAGGCTCAGAAGCCTTTATTGGCGGCGTGATCCAGTATGATGAAACGCTGCGTCAAAGCACTGACGACGGCAAGCCATTTGCACAGCTAATGAACGAGCTTGACATCGTGCCCGGTATTAAAGTCGACACCGGCGCCAAAGACTTGGCAGGCCACCCCGGCGAAATGATCACCGAAGGCCTAGATGGCCTACGTGAACGCCTAGCTGAGTACTACCAACTTGGTGCTCGTTTTGCCAAATGGCGCGCGGTGATCAATATTGATGAAGCCAACAACCTACCTAGCGAATACTGCCTAAACGCCAATGCGCAAGCACTTGCCCGTTATGCAGGACTTTGCCAGGAAGCCAACATCGTGCCGATTGTTGAGCCTGAAGTAATTATGGACGGCGGCCACAGCATCGAGACCTGTGAAGCGGTTACCACACGCGCCCTTACCGCGCTATTTAATGAGTTAAAAGCGGCCAACGTCTTTATGGAAGGCATCTTGCTGAAGCCAAACATGGTGGTGTCAGGTACCGAGAACCCGCGCCAAGCAGGCATTGAAGAAGTCGCTGAGCGCACCGTACGCGTCTTAAAAGACTGCGTACCCTCTTCAGTGCCGGGCGTGGTATTCCTGTCTGGCGGCCAAGACGACATTCTTGCCACCCAACACCTACAAGCCATGAATGCTAACTACGACATGCCATGGGCACTAAGTTACAGCTATGGCCGCGCGCTACAGGCACCTGCACTGAAAGCTTGGAGCGGTGAAGCTAGCAACATTCCTGCGGCCCAGGCAGCCTACCTACTACGAGCACGCAACAACACTGCTGCGGCACTAGGCAACTACACGGATGAGATGGAAAACGCTTAAGCCCCCTTTCCAAGGCTCATAGCCATACAAAAAAGCCCGCTTCTAGCGGGCTTTTTTTATCCAATTTTATCTAGGCATAAAAAAGCCCGAGACCAGCTCGGGCTTCTTAAATTGGGGTGGACGATGGGGCTTGAACCCACGACCGCCGGAATCACAATCCGGAGCTCTACCAACTGAGCTACGCCCACCATAGACGGTCATCACTACCAGAGCGGGCCTGAGATGGCACGCCCGGCAGGACTCGAACCTGCAACCGCCGGCTTAGAAGGCCGATGCTCTATCCGGTTGAGCTACGGGCGCATGTTCTGCAGAACTGAGAATTTGATTCGCAATTCTAATGTAATCACTCTTAGCGAATCATTACATGGAAAAGATGGTCGGGGCAGCAGGATTTGAACCTGCGACCCTCTGCTCCCAAAGCAGATGCGCTACCAGGCTGCGCCATACCCCGACTAGGGTTTTCTTCACAACATTGCTGTTGGAAAGAGCGCGCAATTCTACGGATAGAATGCGCTTTGGTCAACGTATTTTTGACCCTTTTAAACAGCCTATTAATCGCGCTAATACACTGTTTTAAAAACAAAAAAGGCCCCATAGGGACCTTTTTCGCAAAAGTATTTCTGGAAACTTAACGCTTCGAGAATTGTGGACGACGACGAGCACCGTGCAAACCCACTTTCTTACGCTCAACCTCACGGGCATCACGAGTCACAAAGCCAGCTTTACGTAGTGCTGGACGTAGCTCTTCGCTCCAGTCCATAAGTGCACGAGTAATGCCGTGGCGAATCGCGCCCGCTTGACCAGAAGCACCACCGCCTTTCACAGTCACGTTGATGTCGAACTTATCAAGGGTTTCAGTCAACTCAAGCGGCTGACGAACAACCATGCAAGAGGTTTTACGACCGAAGTACTCGTCCAATGGTTGGCCGTTAACAACAACGTTGCCAGCACCCGGCTTGATGAATACGCGAGCTGTTGAAGACTTGCGACGACCGGTGCCGTAGTTTTGTTCGGTTTGAGCCATGTGTTCTTACCTAATCTTATAGTTCAACAGCGCTTGGCTGTTGTGCTGCATGTGGATGTTCAGTACCCGCATACACTTTCAGTTTACTTTGCATCGCGCGGCCTAGTGGGCCACGAGGCATCATGCCTTTAACTGCAAGACGAATCGCGTCTTCTGGCTTCTTAGCCAACAAGTCTTCTAGGTTAGTAGACTTAAGATTACCTACGTAGCCAGTGTGGCGGTAGTACATCTTGTCAGACAGTTTCTTGCCAGTTACAGCAATTTTTTCTGCGTTTACTACAACCACGTAATCACCCGTATCAACGTGTGGGGTGTATTCCGGCTTGTGTTTGCCACGCAGTACAGAAGCAATTTTGCTAGCCAGACGGCCCAAAGTTTGGCCTTCTGCATCTACTAGCAGCCAGTCGTGGCGTACTTCTTCGGCTTTAGCACTAAAGGTTTTCATTACAAGGGCTCCAAAGCCATCGATCATGCATAAGTTAATCATTTAGCGGCCAACGGGCCTGTGCTAAACGAGACGCGGCGCCTAACCCTTAGGTCGACGCCGCTGAAATAAGGGCGCGCATATTACTGAATACGCAAGCCCATTGCAAGCAAAAATACCGGCCTTTTACGGCGAATATAAAGACCCGTTTCCCAGCCTAGAACTTATAGGAAAGGTTTACGCTGGTTACGGTATCAGTTTTCTCAGTACCGGCAGGCACGTCGGTGTTGTGACGCACTGTGTAGCTGGTTTTCAAGGAAATGTTTTCAAACAGCGGCATGCCCACGGCTGCAACATTTTCTAGGTAGGTATTCTCTTCGCCCAGCTCTGTTAGAAACTTATTGGTAAATTCTGCGCCAGTAGCAAACTTGTACCAATAATTTAGACCGAAACGCGCAATCGCTTCATTCTCTGTTGTGCCGTCGCTGAGTTTTGATTGACGGGCACCTGCGCCCACTTCCAGATCCAAGGTTTGGGTTTCTTGAGCAAACAGGCGACGACCATAACCAATAGCCTCAGACCAACGGCTGTCGTAGGCACCAAATTTGTCGTTTTGGTAATCCACGGTACCAAATAAGTAATCGACCGCCGACAAGCGATATTCACTTTTCACGCCGACTTGATAGCGCTGCGTGGTGGTACTGTTATTTTCTTCCGCCAGTTCGGCTGACAACGCTAGACTATGTGTCCACTGCTCATACGCCCTTGCGACGGCAAACTTGGCGTTTAAGTCGGTGCTATCGGTATTGCCACTTCGGGCCAAATAACCCAACTCAGCAGAACCGGTGGTTTCAGCAGCCAGTGCCCCAAACGGCAGCAGAGTTACGATCAGAATTTTGATATATTTCATGTTACTACCCCATTCAATGAGGCGCGCAGTCTAGCTTTGTTGCGCTGCAACATCAAATTTATGCAACGGCACTACTCACCAATCGACAAATTACTGACTGAGCTCAACCGCGGCCTGTCGCCCGCTTTTAGTACCGCAGCACAAAGTGATCGCCCATCACCTGCCGCAGCCCAACCGGATACCAATATGAGCCCTCAAGAGCGCGAGCACGCAATGCGGCTCATGCGGGTTAATCATGCAGGCGAAGTCGCGGCTCAAGCGCTTTATCACGGCCAGGCCTTGACCGCAAAGCTGCCAGAAGTTCGACAAGAAATGGAGCATGCGGCTGACGAGGAACAAGATCATCTGGCATGGTGTGAACAGCGGGTAAAAGAACTCGGCGGCGAAGTCAGTGCACTGCAGCCACTGTGGTATGCGCAGTCCTTTGTATTAGGCGCAGTTGCAGGCGCGGTGGGCGACAAGTGGAGCCTCGGGTTTGTCGCTGAAACGGAAAAACAGGTGGTTAAACACCTTGAAGAGCACGAAGCCAGCGTGCCGGAGCAAGACCAAAAAACCCGCGCAATTTTGGCGCAGATGAAAACAGATGAGGCCATTCACGGCCAACGCGCCTTAGAAGCTGGCGGTGCCGAGTTACCAGAGCCAGTTCAATTAGTGATGTCGATAATCAGCAAGGTAATGACGAAAACGGCGTATTGGTGGTAGCCATTCAGCAGCGGCTTATTTCATGCTCGGCATATTACGCTGATAGAAAATTTCATCCATCTCGTGCTTGAGGTTGGCGCTAATTTCCTCGCGCTCGGCTTCGCTGTACTGTTTCGATGCCTCTCCAAACACATAACGATCTAGGTCAAATTCTGACCAGTGCATTTTGGTGTGGAAGATATTCTCTTGATACACATTGGTATCAATCATGGAATAACGCTGCAGGGTTTCATCATCCATAAAGTTTTGGATGGAGGTGATTTCGTGATCAATAAATAACTTTTGGCCATCTACCTCACGAGTGAAACCACGCACGCGATAGTCCATGGTCACGATGTCTGAATCAAAACTGTGGATCAGGTAGTTCAGCGCCTTCAGCGGCGAAATCACACCGCAGGTAGATACATCAATATCGGCCCGGAAGGTCGAGATGTTTTTGTCCGGATGGGACTCGGGATAGGTATGCACAGTAATGTGGCTTTTATCCAAATGCCCTACCACCGATTCTTTGTGAATCACCAGCTCGGTATCGTCTTCTGGAATCGGGCCGGGCTGCTCTTCACTGGGGTCATGATCTACCGGCGCAACCGGCTCTTCACTAATCAAGATGGTGACCGATGCGCCTTGAGGGTCGTAGTCCTGCCGCGCCACGTTCAGAATGTTGGCGCCAATAATCGACGACACATTGGTAAGAATTTGGGTTAAACGCTCGGCGTTAAATTCCTCATCAATATACTCAATGTACTTCGCGTGCTCGGCCGGCGTTTTGGCATAAGCAACATCATAAATATTGAAACTCAACGACTTGGTTAAGTTATTAAAGCCGTGGAGGCGAAGTTTTGGATTTGAGTATTGAGCCATGCGCCGCTACCAAACAATACCGGAAAAGATAATGGGCGCGATTATACGGCCAGAGGGCCGCAGCCCAAAGCGTTTTGTTGCGGCGCAGCATTGCGTTGCACAGCCGCTCCTAATTTACGACTTTACTGCCGCCGCAATCGGCGGATGAAACAACACTTGGAGCTTATTGCCATCTGGGTCGTAACAATAGAACGAACGCGCGCCATCGCGATGGGTGCGTGGCTGAGTCGCCATTTTTACCCCGTGCGCCAATAAGAACTCGTACCACGGGGTCACATCGTCAATGGTGGGCACAAATACACCGATATGGTCTAAAGCCTGGCCATGTGCTGCTGCACGCACAGCCCCTTCGGGCACTTTATGCAGCGCCAAATTATCTTTGCCACTGCTCAGATAAACGCTGTTGTCGTCCGGTCGCCATTCAACCTCGTACCCCAGCAGGTCAACATAAAACCGCTCACAGGCCTCGAGGTTGATGACATTCAACGCCACGTGCCAAAGGCCGTGATGTTTAGCGGGGCGCTGTTCAACCATTACTCAACAATCTCGTGACTATGGGTAATTTCAACCGACCCACGCAACATGATAGAAGCAGAGCAGTACTTTTCAGCGGACAACTCGACAGCACGCGCCACCTGCTTTTCTTTTAATCCTTGGCCCTTAACCACAAAGTGCACATTAATCTTGGTGAACACTTTTGGGTCGGTATCAGCACGCTCAGCTTGTAGCTGCACATCCACATCCTCTACCGCTTGGCGAGCCTTTTTTAAAATATGCACTACATCAATCGCGGTGCAGCCGCCCAAACCCATTAAGATCATTTCCATCGGTCGCACACCAGTATTGCGGCCACCCATATCCGGCGGCCCGTCAATCACTAGCGCGTGACCACTATCGGCCTCGGCCACAAATTGCATACCACCCTGCCAGCGTAAATTTGCTTGCATCTATTCAGTTCCTAAAACAATAAAACCACAGCCAATCGCTGCGGCTAGAAGAATAACTCTTGAAGTTTTTGACCTGGCTCAGCGGCGCGCATAAACGCTTCGCCCACCAAGAAAGCGTTCACATTGTGTTGACGCATTAAAGCCACATCGTCTGGCGTGTGAATGCCGCTTTCGGTCACTACGATGCGGCCTTCCGGAATTTGCGCGAGTAGATCCAGCGTTGTATTGAGACTGGTGCTGAAGCTACGCAAATCACGATTATTGATGCCCACCAAGGTCGCGCCGAGCGGCAAACTACGCTGCAGCTCATCGGCATCATGCACTTCAATCAGCACATCCATACCTAACGACACCGCGTAACCGTATAAATCGGCTAATTGAGCATCCGATAGCGCCGCCACAATTAACAGTATGCAGTCGGCCCCCATCGCGCGGGCTTCATCAATTTGATAACGATCAATAATGAAGTCTTTGCGAATTACCGGCAGCGAACATGCGGCTCGCGCCTGCTTTAAATAATCATTATGGCCTTGAAAAAAGTCCTGATCGGTCAGCACCGACAAGCAAGCGGCCCCACCGCGCTCATAGCTAGCGGCGATTTGCGCCGGATCAAAATCTGCGCGAATTACGCCTTTAGACGGCGAGGCCTTTTTCGCTTCGGCAATGACCGCCGCATCACCTGCCGCTAAACGAGCCTGCATACTGGCAACAAACCCACGACAGGCCGGCAAATCTTGCGCCATGGCCCGCATATCCGCAGCACTGGTCTGCAACTGGCCCGCTGCAATTTCTTCTTCTTTGCGCAGCAAAATCTTTTTCAGGATATCTGGCACATCAGCTGCAATCGTCATTAGGCTGCCAGCTCCTGTGTTAAAGCCGCCAAACCGGCTAGTTTCTCAGCCGCGGCACCATTCGCTAGTACTTCGCGCGCCGCAGCAATGCCGGCATCGATGCTGGCTGCCACACCCGACACGTAGATTGCCGCACCAGCATTCAACGCGATCATGTCGGCCGCTGGGCCTTGCTCGCCCGCGAAAGCTGACTGGATCAATGCCAAGCTCGCTTCTGCACTATCGACTTTTAGCGCATCTAAACTGCCGCTGATGCCATAGCTGGATGGGTCTAATGTCCAGGTCGTGACGTTGCCGTCTTTTAATTCGGACACTTGAGTGGGCGCGGCAATCGAAATTTCGTCTAAACCGTCTTTTGATGCCACCACCATCACATGGCGACTGCCCAGCTGCTGCAACACCAACGCTAGTGGTTCGGTGAGTGCTTGTGAGAACACACCCAACACTTGGTTCGGCGCGCCGGCTGGGTTAGTGAGTGGGCCCAGAATATTAAATATAGTGCGCACCGCCATTTCTTTACGCGGACCAATTGCGTGCTTCATGGCGCTGTGATGGGCTGGCGCGAACATAAAGCCCACACCTAGCTGCTGCACACATTGCGCCACCTGCGCGGGTGACACGCCCAAATTGACGCCGGCGGTTTCGAGCAAATCGGAGCTGCCGGACTTAGAAGAAATTGAGCGGTTGCCATGTTTAGCCACGCGTGCACCTGCCGCTGCGGCCACAAACGCCACCGCGGTAGATACATTAAACAAACCAGAACCATCACCACCAGTGCCGCAGGTATCAACTAAATGCTCTTTGGGTACATCTACCGAAGCCGCCAGTTCGCGCATCACCGCGGCCGCGGCCGCAATTTCGGTAACGGTTTCGCTTTTCATCCGCAAGCCGATCAAAAAACCGCCAATCTGCGCTGGCGTGGCCTCGCCAGTCATAATTTGGCGCATGACGGCCGTCATTTGCTCGCTGCTTAAGTCTTGTTTTTGAATCACGGCCTCAAGGGCCTGTTGAATAGTCATCTTGTTGTTATGTGCTCGTATGTTCTAGCTACATTAGTTTGGCACTATAGGCTTGCTGCAAGGTATTCCAGCCCTGCCGCAAACTTGGTGTTTCACCACCCGCCACTTTGCAGACCGATCGCCACAGACGTTCGAGGTTTGCTTGCTGCCACTTTTTAGCGGGCGCCCGAAATTCGGCGCGGTCAAAATCGATAACCCAAGCCTGGGTATCAGACAGCTGGATATTATGAGTGTTCAGGTCCGCATGCCAAAGCCCTGCCAGATGAAATTGTGCGACAACCTCACCAATTTGCGCCCAGCGCGGCTCGGTTAGATCAGCCAATTGCTCTGCCATGCTCGCCACCGCTGGCAACGCCTCGGTGATTAGATCACAGCGATAGCTTAGGCCAGCACGGCTTAAACGCCCGCCAACCACTCGCGGCGCAGGCAAGCCTTGTTGCTGCAACTGGTGGGTGATGGCCATTTCCCGCACCACCCGGCTACGGGCAGCGCCTAGCCACAAATACTGGTCATGCAGTAATTTGCCAATCAGACCACCACGCCGGTAATGACGCAAAAAACAGCGACGGCCAGCCAGCTCAATTTGGCAGGCGCTACCGCGCCCAGCCGCAGCGGCCTCGCCACCTTGCTGTTGCCAGGCGCGCAAATCAAAAGCCGTGTTGTCTAGTCGCTCAACCAGCGCAGGGTTCCACCAAATGTGATGACCCTGTTGCTCGTGCGACGTAAAGCCAGACACCTCAACCGCAGACACTGTTAGACTTTTCCCAACGAAATAATGAGTGCATTGTAGTGAACTACGGCCTGCCATTCACTTCTCCACCAAAATCATTGTGTATTTTGCGGCTTTCCGCCATTGGCGATGTCTGCCACACCTTGGCAGTAGTGCGCGCCATTCAAGGTCACTGGCCTACCACCCGCCTTACTTGGATCATTGGCAAGCTTGAACACCAACTGGTAGGCGACATCGATGGCATCAATTTTTTGGTTTATGACAAAGGCAACGAAAAGCAGAGCCTAAAAACCATCAAAACAGCAGTTGCGCAGGAAAATTTTGATGCCCTGCTGCATATGCAGATCTCGATTCGCTCTAGCCGTATCTCGCGCTTAATCCGCGCCCCTATTAAATTAGGCTTCGATAAAAAGCGCGCAAAAGACTTCCAGTGGTTATTTACTAGCCACCGGATCGCTGCAAAACCCAAACAGCATGTGATGGACGGCCTATTCGGTTTTGCTGAAGCCATTGGCGCGCCGCGTCCAAGCGATGACAAGCTACGGTGGGATATTCCGCTCAGTCAGGCCGACCAGGATTTCGCGCGGCAATACATTCCTGATAACAGCAAAACTCTAGTCATCAGCCCCTGCTCTTCGCAGCGCGCCCGTAACTTTCGTAATTGGTCTATCGCCAACTACGTAGCCGCAGTCGCCCAAGCGCAGCAGCTCGGCATGCAGGTGATCATTACTGGCGGCCCCACCGAGCTGGAACGAGAATACGGCAGCAAAATCAGTCAATTTTCTGAAGGCAAGGTGACCAACCTCGTCGGCCAAACCTCACTCAAGCAACTCGCCGCCCTACTAGGCCGCGCGACGGTGCTGATTTCGCCCGATTCGGGCCCAGCCCATATGGCCAACGCCATGCGCACCCCCGTGATTGGCCTTTACGCCACCTCCAACCCGAACCGCACGGGCCCCTACCTCAGCAACCACAAATGGGTGGTTAACGCTTACCCAGAGGCTTGCGCAAAATTCAAAAATACCGATAGCGATCAAATCAAATGGGGCGGCCGCGTACGCGACCCCAATGCAATGGAGCTGATCTCGGCCACCCAAGTGAAGGCCAAATTGCTAGAATTAACCTAATTCTGGGAATCAATTAGAACAATGAATAGAAAAGGCATTATCTTGGCCGGGGGTAGTGGCACGCGTCTGCACCCGCTTACCATCACTGTTAGCAAGCAACTGATGCCGGTTTATGACAAACCCATGATCTACTACCCGCTATCGGTACTATTGCAGGCGGGCATCCACGAAATCCTGATCATCACTACACCTCGTGACAGCGAAAGTTTTGCCGCGTTGCTGGGCGACGGTAGCCAATGGGGCATTCGAATCGAATATGCCGTACAGGCAAGCCCCGATGGTCTTGCGCAAGCCTTTTTGATTGGCGAACAGTTCCTAGACGGTGCACCTGCTTGCCTGATTCTTGGTGACAACATTTATTACGGCGACGGACTGACGCAAGCGCTACACGCAGCGAATGCACGCAGCGAAGGCGCCACCGTTTTCGGCTACTACGTTAACGACCCAGAGCGCTATGGCGTTGTGGGCTTTGATGACAACGGCATAGCGACCAGCATTGAAGAAAAACCCAGCCATCCTAAATCGAATTACGCCGTTACTGGACTGTATTTTTATGATGCGCAGGTGGTTGAACTCGCCAAACAAGTTAAGCCATCTGACCGCGGCGAGCTGGAAATTACCGACCTCAACCGCATGTACCTAGAGCAAGGCACATTAAATGTTGAACTCATGGGGCGCGGTATCGCCTGGCTCGACACCGGTACTCACGACTCATTAATGGACGCCGCGCATTACATCCAACTGATGGAAAAACGCCAAGGCTTGAAAATTGCCAGCCCAGAAGAAATGGCTTGGCGCAAAGGCTATATCGACGACCAACAACTCGAGGCGTTAGCCACCCCGCTTAAGAAAAGTGGCTATGGCGACTACCTACTCAAGCTGCTTGAGCACGGGGTACGCAAATAATGCAGGTTATTGAAACCGCCATACCCGAGGTAGTAGAACTCCGCCCCAAGGTGTTTGGTGATGAGCGTGGTTTCTTTATGGAAACCTGGAACGCCAAAACCTTTGCTGACGCGGGTATTAACACCCAATTTGTACAGGACAACCATAGCCTGTCACGACAAGGCACACTGCGCGGTTTGCACTACCAGCTGAGCAACGCACAGGGCAAGCTGGTGCGAGTGGTTCGAGGCAAAGTTTTTGATGTAGCAGTCGATATGCGGGAGTCTTCACCCACTTTTGGTCAGTCGGTTAGCTGCGTACTTTGCGCAGAACTAAAAAACCAGTTCTGGGTGCCGGCCGGTTTTGCGCATGGCTTCTATGTCATGTCCGAGGAAGCCGAATTTGTTTACAAGTGCACTGACTTTTACTCGCCCGACAGCGAGCGCAGCCTATTGTGGAACGATCCTGCACTGAATATCGACTGGCCTATCGCAGCCGGCAATCCACCTCTGCTGTCTGAAAAAGATGCCGCTGCTAAGCCCTTCGCCGAGGCCGACTACTACTCATGAAAATTCTTGTAGTGGGTCAACGAGGGCAATTGGCGCAATCACTGCAAGGCTCTGCACCCAGCAGCTATCAACTAGAATGCACTGCCAATGATCAGCTTGATATCAGCGACCCAATCGCCGTCAGCACAAAAGTTGAGGCTTACCAACCCGATTGGATCATTAACGCCGCAGCCTATACTGCCGTCGACCAAGCCGAATCCGATGCTGAGCGAGCCGACGCCATTAACCACCTAGGCGCCAAATATCTGGCAGCAGCAGCCAAGAGCACAGGCGCCAGCCTACTGCAGGTCTCCACCGATTTTGTATTCGACGGCCAACAGGGTAAACCCTACGCCACCGATGCAGAAACAGCACCACTAGGGGTGTATGGTCGCAGCAAACGCGACGGCGAACTTGCGGTTGCCAACAGTGGAGCCAAAAGCTGCATTGTTCGCACCTCGTGGGTGTTTAGCCCGTTTGGCAATAACTTTGTGAAAACCATGCTGCGCCTGATGCAAGAGCGCGACAGTCTCAACGTGGTGGATGACCAAATTGGCAGCCCAAGTTCAGCCTTGGCTTTAGCCAACTTCCTTTGGGATCTAGTAGCGCATGATGGCGATCTGCCTCAATACCTGCACTGGACCAATAATGGCGTTTGTAGCTGGTATGACTTCGCTGTCACGATCGAACGCTTAGGTCGAGAGTACGGACTACTTACCGATTCCACGACTATCAACCCTATTCCGGCGAAGGACTACCCTACGCCAGCCCAAAGACCCCATTACAGCGTGCTAGATAAATCTTTGTCTTGGCAATACGCAGCCCCCGCAGCACATTGGGAAAAGGCGCTGCGAGAGGTTATTCAACAGCTTTCAGGAAATTAACCCATGGCCAACTTACTGGTTACCGGCGGCGCCGGTTTTATTGGATGCAACTTTGTTCACTACTGGGCTAAGCAACACCCTAACGACCTGGTAGTGGTGCTCGACGCACTGACTTATGCGGGCTCTGAAAGCAACCTTGAGCCTGTAAAAGACCATCCCAAGTTCAAATTTGTGCATGGTGATATTTGCGATACGGCCTTGGTAGAACAACTGCTGCGCGAGCACCAGCTCGACACCATTGTGCATTTCGCTGCCGAGAGTCATGTTGATCGCTCGATTACCGGACCCGACGCGTTTATCCAAACCAATATTATTGGCACCTATTCGCTGCTCAAAGCAGCACGGGCGGTGTGGCAACTGAGTGACCAGCCAGTCGAAAACCATCGTTTCCACCACGTTTCTACCGACGAAGTGTACGGCGAGCTCAATTTTGACGACCCCGCGTTTACCGAACAAACCCCATACGCCCCCAACTCGCCTTACTCGGCGAGCAAAGCCTCATCAGACCATCTGGTGCGCGCCTATCACCACACATACGGCCTCAAAGTTACTACCAGCAATTGCTCCAATAATTACGGCCCGTACCATTTTCCAGAAAAGTTAATTCCGTTAATGATCATCAACCTGCTCACCGGCAAAGACATTCCGGTATACGGCACGGGAGAAAACATTCGGGATTGGCTGCATGTAGAAGATCACGCACGCGGAATTGACACGGTGCTGCAACAAGGCCAATTGGGCGAAACCTATAACATTGGCGGCCATAACGAGCTCACTAACATGCAAGTCGTTACTGCTATTTGCGAAGCCATGGACAACCATTTCGCTGCCAATCCGGACCTGAAAGTCCAATACCCGCATAGCCGCCTAGCGCAAGGACAATCCGCTAAAGAGAGCATTACCTATGTCACCGATCGAGCGGGCCACGATCTACGCTATGCCATTAATCCGGAAAAGCTAGAAGCACTTGGCTACCAAGCCAACAAAACCGTAAGCGTCGGGCTTGCCGAGACCATTGACTGGTATCTACAGCATCGTGATTGGTGGCAACCGCTCCAGCAAAGCAGTTAGGCAAAGCGCACTTCAGCAGTAAAAACACAATGAACAATCTTGGCCTACTATCCACCTATTTTCTGGAACCAGACATTCCAGAGAGCACGCTTAGCTACGCACAAAAACTTAAGTCGCATTGTAAAACTTTACTGTTTCTTACCAACGACGACCGCAAGCTTAATCCTGACGCCGAGTCTCGTTTAGCAAGCGCAGGCATCGAGCTAAAGTACGTTCCTAATCAAGGCTTAGATTTTGGTATGTGGTCGCGTCATATCGACCAATGGACCTTGAGCGACTACAGCGGTATCGTTTTAGCGAACGATAGCTGCATCGCCCTCAGAGCTTTCGATCAAACATTCCAAAGCGCCTCTGCGGAAGCGGTAGATATTGTTGGCATGACAGATTCCAACGAAATTGACTACCACCTCCAAAGCTACTTTCTCTACGCTGCAAGTCCCGCTGGGTCCGAATTTATGCATGGCTTTATTAAACGCATGACTCCGGAACTGATGGACCCCAAGCTCAGCAGGGAAAGCTTGATTCAACGCTGCGAAGTGGGCCTAACCCAAGCTGCCATTACTGAGGGCTTAACCACCAAAGCCCTATGGGGAAATAGCAGACAGCGCCCGACAAAAGAAAACCCATCACTGGTGTGGGCGCCTATCTACCTAGCCGCCGGCATGCCGGTTGTGAAAAAAAAGTATCTGAATTGCCATTACAGCAGCACTATAAAGGTTCAGGTTTACAACCGAATCGAACACCGACCTTACTTGGCTATTGAAAGCCTCAAGCTAGACAACCTACCCAGCGATATGTGGCAATACCTTGAGCAAGGTCGCCGCCGCCTCAAGAAAATGCGGTTTAAAATTGCTAGAAGTATCTTGCTAAGAATGTTCCAGCTAAAGCCTAGCTACCGGCTGGGCCCAGCAAGCCAACACCCCAAAGGTGTTTAGTTGCATGCCAGCCATTAGCGCCCGTACAAATAACTTGTCGGACGTTTGTAACACCCCATTGTGAGAGTCAAATGAGCAAAATTTATGTCGCCTGCCCTGCTAATAGCGCCACCGGCGGCCCCGAACTCCTGCACCAACTCGCTTACAAATTGCGCCAAAACGGACGCGATGCAGAAATGTTGTACACCGGCGCAGGAGACACCAACCCCGTGCCGGAACCCTATAAAGCCTATGCGATTCCATACACTTTTGAGGCCATCGACAAGCCTGAACATGCATTAGTGGCACCGGAGATCCAGACCCAACTTCTTGCACAATTTAAGCACTTAAAGCGTTATCTGTGGTGGCTCAGCGTTGACAACCATTTCCTAGCGCCGTCCCACAAGCTGCACTCCATTAACAAAAAAATACTCAGCCAGTTTCAAAGCCAGCGCTTCTGGGGTTTCTCTCGCTCACTAGACGGCTCAATAACGCACCTCTCTCAATCTGAATACAGTTCAGATTTTTTGCGCCGGAAAGGCCTGACCCCCTATTCGCTCACCGATTATCTAAACCCCGACTTCCTGGCCTCACAACCCCGTCAAGAGAAACGCAACATAGTGGCGTACAACCCAAACAAGGGCGCCAAACAAACCCGCATGATTATGGCGAGTGCCGCTGATATCGAGTTTGTGCCCATTCGCAACATGACGCGACAGCAAGTTATTCAACTGCTATCCGAGGCTAAGGTATACATCGACTTTGGTAATCACCCTGGTCGCGACCGAATTCCACGTGAAGCTGCCCATTTAGGCTGCTGTGTTATCACCGGTCGCATGGGCGCCGCGGACAACAAGACCGACATTCCGATTGCGGATGACTACAAGATTCACTACTCACGCAAAAACATTCCACAGATCGTGGATACCATTCGCAGCTGCATAACAAACTACGCGACAAGAACCCAAGACTTTACTCAATATCGAGCCGCCATTTTGGAGCAAGAGCGGATTTTTGAACAAGAAGTGCTAGCCGTCTTCGCAACCAACACCAACTAATTTTTTTCTGACGCTAACCATGAGCTGGACCGCTTTTAACCGAATCAATCATTTTTTCGAGCACCGCAAAGGGCCCTTAGTGTTTATCGCTAAGCAAAAAGTACTTGCCTATCTGGCAGAGGACTTACTCACGGGACTCGACCCGCAACTTACAATAAACCAACGCGTCCTCGTGTTCTGCGGTATCCATAATGGTTATCACGCTCATCACTGGCGCCGCGGCTATAAGCTTGGCATTCAAACCGAGCAATTTCTTAATCAAGAAGGCGAACAACTTTGGCGCTACGAAAGCTTCTTACCCAAAGTGATGAAGCACTTGGAGCGGTTCGATCAAATCATCGATATCAATTCCAGCAATAAGCCTGTTTATGACGGGCTACCCAGCCATATCAGGCAAAAAATACGATTTGGTCCGCATATTTTTCCTGCGAATGCGCCCGCGGCAAAAGCTGCAAGCCGTTCACTAGCGGCTTTTGTGGGAGATGGCTCAGGCCGACGCACTCCGATTCTCGCCAGCTTGGAAGCCAAGCAACGCGCAGAACTGATTAAATCTGAACTCTACGGCCAACCGCTGTTAGACGAACTCAGCCCATACGCAGCTATTCTTAATATCCACTACGATCGGGGCAGCTACACCGAGGCACCACGCCTGTTGCTAGCGTTGAACGCTGGCAAAGCGGTGGTATCCGAACCACTATCTGACGACTTTATTGAGGGTGTCCATTACCTAGGCCTTGATCATCCGCTGGATTCGGACCAGCTCGCCAAGGTACATCAAAATTTCAGCACTCACGTCTGCAGTCGTTTCAGCTTCCAGCAACAACTGGTCACACTCGGCTTAGCATCACTACCCAAGGCCAAACACGACCAGTACACTGGATAGCCTAGACTCCGGTTGGGACGACAATGAAAGCTTCTGTTTGTAAAACAATACACTCTTGGCGTGCACGCAAAAACCGACAAGTGGGGGAAAAAGTAAAAGCCGCTTTAGCCGCTGTGCCAGACCCAATCCCCTGCTTTATCGTCTGCTATAACAATCCCAGCCACGTCAAATTAATGGTGGCACAGCTGAATCAGTTCGGCCTGACTCCGATCATTCTCGATAACAAGTCCACTTGCCCTGATACCCAGGCATTGCTTACCGCACTGCATGGTGAGAGCGCCTATGTGATTCACGTGGAGAAAAACCTTCGTCACAAAGTCGGCTTTTTGCCCGGCATTTATGAGCACATGCCCGAAGTGTTTGCCTATACCGACCCCGACCTCCAGTTTGATCCCGCACTGCCAAGCGATTTTCTAACCACATTAAGGCAACTAACTGAAGAATACGGCGTGTTTAAGGCTGGCCCCGCACTCGTCCTAGATGCCGGCGAAATTCCCGCCCACCTCAATTTCACGCTGCGTAAATGCGGGAGCATTCCATTTGAAAAGCAATACACCGTGAAAGAATGGGAATCTAACTTTTGGACATTTCCATTGCAGCGCGATGATGAGTTAGAGGTTTACGCAGCGCCACTCGACACCACCTTTGCGGTCTACAACAAAGCCAACTTCACCGGTAAATTTATGACCGCCGTGCGTGTTGCCGGAGACTTCAAAGTGATCCATTTGCCCTGGTTCCCTGAGCTCGACAGCATGAGCGCAGCAGAGCGCGAGAGCTATCTAGGCAACAACAAGTCGACCACCTGGGTCACTAAATAAGGCCTCACCCAAGGGACAAGCCGATGGACGTCAGCGTACTCATTGTCAATTTTCGTTGCTGGGACAAACTCAGCGACTGCCTCAACGCCCTGCTCGAACCTAATAACGAGTTAGCGCTTGAAATCATTGTGGTGGACAACTGCTCCGGCGACGGCAAGCTTGACGCGTTCGCTAGCCGTTTTCCCAAAGTTAATTTCATCGAGAACAGTGGCAATAATGGCTTTGCCAATGGTTGCAATCGTGCGGCTGACGCGGCAACTGGCGACACGCTGTTGTTTCTCAACCCAGACACCCTAATGCAACCCTCCGCGATCAAGGCATTACTGGCTGTTAAAACCAAACATCCAGCCATCGGTATGCTCAGCTGCCGCCAGCTTGATGGCAAAGGTCGCAACCAAAAAGCTTTTGGTTACTTTGACTCTTTCTGGACTACTTTCGGCATAACGCGTGCCTTGGTGCAAAAGTTGTTTCCAAGCCGTTTTCCCTCGGCCCGCGCTGATCTAAAAACACTTACCGAGTGTGATTGGATATCCGGTTCTGTGGTGATGATCAGCCGGCAGCATTACGACCAGCTAGGCGGCTGGGATGATGGTTTTTGGATGTACAGCGAAGATATGGATCTGAGCAAGCGCTGCTGGGATGCCGGCCTTAAAGTCGCCTATGAACCCAAGGTGACCATTACGCACCTTCATGGGGGCGCCAGCCGCAGCTCTAGCGAGACCAAAGCGCTAACTAAGGCTGAGGTCATCATTTCCAAGCACTATTTTGCCCATAAGCACGCCAGCGGCAGCCAACTACTGGTGTTTATTCAACGTAGTTTGCCCGCATTGTTGTTGGGTTTTTTACTGCTGCCCAGCAAGCTAGGCAAAGACTCACATTACGCCGTTAAACGCGCGCGATACCTAATCGATTTTTATCGGCTCTGGCTACAAACCAAGCAACCAATCAGCCCGCGCAGCGTTAAACGCCACACGCGCTAATCAATCCTAAGACGGCGATTAGCCAGTTAAACGACCGCCAGCCATTCTTCGTAGCCGGCCAATTTACCGTGCACGAGGTCGAAATACTGGCTTTGTAGTTTCTCGGTAATCGGACCACGCGAGCCACTACCAATCGCACGGCGATCGCACTCACGAATCGGCGTCACTTCTGCTGCCGTACCGGTAAAGAAGGCTTCATCAGCAATGTACACTTCATCGCGGGTAATCAAGCGTTCCACCACTTTCAGGCCATTTTGCTCAGCCAAATGAATAATGGTTTTACGCGTGATGCCATCAAGCGCGGAGGTGGTGCACGGGGTGTGCAGCACACCGTCTTTCACCAAGAAGATGTTTTCGCCACTGCCTTCCGCCACATAACCTTGTGCATCCAGCAACAAGGCTTCGTCGTAACCGTGCGCTTGGGCTTCCGATAGCGCCAACATGGAGTTGATGTAGTGACCATTAGCCTTAGCGCGACACATCGCAGCGTTCACATGGTGGCGAGTATAGCTAGAGGTACCAATACGGATACCCTTTTCAATACCCTCAGCACCTAAGTAACTGCCCCATTCCCAAGCGGCCACCATCACGTGCACCTTGAGGTTGTCAGCGCGCAAGCCCATGCCTTCAGAACCAAAGAACACCATTGGGCGCAAATAAGCGCTATCTAGGTTGTTCTCGCGCACGGCAGCCAGCTGGGCATCATTTAACTCGTCTTTACTGAATGGAATATTCATACCCAAAATATGGGCCGAGTTGAAGAGGCGGTCGGTGTGCTCTTGCAGACGGAAAATCGCAGTACCCTGCTCCGCGTGATAGGCGCGTACGCCTTCAAACACGCCCATACCGTAGTGCAAAGTGTGGGTTAACACATGGGTTTGCGCTTCGCGCCACGGCACTAGCTGGCCATCTAGCCAAATAACGCCATCACGATCCGACATGGACATCAGAGTCACTCCTAAAGAAACAGGGTTTAAAAACAGAGCCCGCTATTCTAACAGTTCTTGCCAAATAGCAACGACTTGTTGGCGATGATGATTTAAATCCACCAAGTCACAGCCAAGCTCGCAGCCAAGCTTCTGGTGGTGACTGGCGCCTCGGATCGCAATATAGGCTTGCGTCAGCAATTCTGCTTGCTCCAAAGATAGGACTTGCTGCTCGGCCAAGGCTTCAATCTGGCGAACATTATCAGTCACTGCAAATTGACCGGCCTGGTTCGCCGACTGCCTAAGCACTAAGTACTGACACAGAAATTCGATATCCACCAAACCACCCGGGCTGTGTTTTAAGTTGGCCTGGTCGGCCGTACCGTCATCCAAATGCTCACGCATTTTATTGCGCATTTCGATAACTTCTTGCTTCAGCGTGGCGTCGTCGCGCTGAATCGCTAATAAATCCAAGCGCAGCTGCGCATATTGCGCCAACAGGAAGTCCGGCCCCGCCACCGCGCGCGCACGCACGAGCGCTTGATGCTCCCAAGTCCAGGCATTTTCTCGTTGGTATCGCTCGTAGCCCTGAATCGATGTCACCAACAGGCCAGATTTGCCTGATGGTCGCAGCCGGGTATCAATTTCATACAAACGCCCAGCAGGAGTATTAGCACTTAGAAAGTGTACAAAGCGCTGCCCCAAACGTTGGAAATAAACCGCGTTTTCAAGTGGCTTATCGCCGTTAGTACCCAGTGCCTTACCATCACCGTCGTGCAGCAATACGATGTCCAAGTCGGAACCATAACCCAGCTCTAAGCCACCTAATTTGCCGTAACCCACCACCAGCATTTGTGCATTAAGGGTTTCGCCATCACGCAGCAATTGCGGCCGCCCGGTTTTTTGCTGCAGTTCTGCCGCAACCCAATCCAAACTGGTTTGCAGTACTACCTCGGCCAGCTCAGAAAGGTGGTCACTCACGCGCATCACCGGCAAGTAACCCGCCACGTCAGCCGCGGCAACCCGGAACTGAACACTGGATTTGAAGCGGCGGGTCGCGTCCATCGCCATTTCTAAATCATTCGTCGGCACTTGCCGCAGCAAGGCCTGTAGCTCCTGCTGTTTGGCGGATTTGTCGGGCAACGACTGGAGCTGCCTGTCGTCGAGTAGTTCATCCAGCAAGTGCGGCTGCGCCTCAATCTGCTGCGCCATCCATCGCGAGCGGGCAACAAAAAAACCAAGCCGCTCAAGCGCGCCGGATTGTTCGGCCAACAAAGCGAGGTAAGTCGTGCGCCCTAAAATGCGGTCGACGATCTGCAGAATGGCCAATTGTGCGGTTTCAAGATTGTGCTCCAGCGCCAGCCCGCTGAGGCGCTGCACAATCACATCCACATAGGCCGCTGCACGCTCACTCAGCTGTTGATAGGTAATGCCTTGGCGCAGCTGCTCCAACTTTGCGACCACGGGCGCAGCCAACTCTGGCGCCGCAACATCAACTTCCGGCTGTGTATCGGTCACCAGCAGCGAGGCAAATTGTTGCCTAACAAAATTACGCTGCTGATCGAGTGCACTAATAAATTTTTCCCAATTTTCAAAGCCCAATACTTGAGCCAGCTGCTGCTGTTCGCTCACCTGCTGGGGCAAATGGTGAACCTGTTGATCTGCGCGTTGTTGCAAGCGATTTTCAACACTACGTAGAAACTCGTAGGCAGTGATCAAGCCATCGGCATGCGCTGGGTCGAGCAGCTCTAGTCGACTCGCCGCGTGCAAGGCCTGGTATAACGACTGGGTCTGCAGCTCGACATGTTGGCCGCCTCGAATCAGTTGAAAAGATTGGGCAATGAACTCGACCTCCCGAATTCCGCCGGGCCCTAACTTAATATTTTCATCTAGGCGTTTCAGCGCGTACTGCTGCTCGATTTTTTGTTTGAGCTCGCGCAAACCATGTAGCGCGGTGAAATCTAAATAGCGACGATAAATAAAGGGCCGCAAGCGAGCCAAAAATTCATTCCCCGCGGCGATATCGCCGGCAATGGGCCGCGCTTTGATAAAGGCGTAACGCTCCCAGTCTCTACCTTGCGTTTCGTAGTAGCTTTCAGCCTGATCAAAATGCATTACCAGAGGGCCCGAGCCACCAAACGGGCGTAACCGCAGGTCCACCCGAAAGACAAAGCCATCGGCAGTAATTTTGCCGAGCGTGCCAGCCACCGCCTTGGTCACTTTGCCAAAAAACTCTTCAGCGGTAAGCGCTCGCTCGCCGGTGCACACGCCGGATTGGTCATACAAACAAATCAGATCAATATCGGACGAGAAGTTAAGCTCTCTCCCGCCGAGCTTCCCCATACCCAGCACGGTATATGCCACCGCCTCGCCATCGGGTTTTAGGCATTCACCATAACGAGTTTGCATCTGGCGGTGATGAAAGCAAACAGCGGCCTGAGTCGCTGCCTCTGCCACTTGGGTAACGGCTAGCAGAGCCTCCGCCACCGGTATTTCGCCCGCAATATCCGCCCGGGCAATAGCCGCCATTTGCTGATTTCGCCAACGGCGCAGTTCAGCATCAAATACCTCTACTTCGCTTGCTTGCGATTCAAAAGGCGCCGACTGCCCTGAAAATGGGACCAACGCCTCGCCAAGGCTCGCTACCAATTCACTAAAGTGCTGTGACACGGTCATCTCAATCGTTTGTTACCCAAAACCCGCTAAAGCGTCACACTAAGTGACCAACGAAAAGTATTTTTTTATCACCATATAAGTCAGCAACTCCTCGCGTGAATGGTTTTCAAAGCCACCCCGATAATGTTTTGCTTCTGCCACCATTTCTTTGATTAGCGCCGGGCGCTCTACGTAATAGGCGATTTTCTCGCCCGCGTCGGCATAATCATCACTGACCTCAATGTAGTGCCGACCCGGTTCTAACTGCCCTTCCATAAACCAAGTTTCGTAACGAGGTTTAGGCATCACGGCGATGGAATTGCTCGCCATTACCCATTTTAGATTGGTGGCTACGTCGTTACCCTCTGGACACAGCACAAATTGGTAGTCCAGCTGGCTACGCATCGGCATAAAAGGCTTTTGCAGCGGCCCTAACTCTGCTGATTTCACGCCTGCGCCCACGTCAAACAAGGGGTCGTCAAAATACTGCGACACCATGCTAATACGCCCTTCATTGTGCAGTGCGCCGCGCCAAACCACCTGAGGTTTCTTGCGATCAATAGGCACATGATCGATCAAATGGTAATAGTGGCGAAAACGATCTAATTTAAGAATCACAGAGTTTTGGTTGTGATCCGTAATAGGTCGGCTTTTAACAAAGCAAGGCTGTTCAGGAACTTCCGTCACATCACCAAATTGGTAGCCAAATTGTTGCTGACTTTGCCAACCACGTAACCAGCGTTTTAAATCCAGAAAATAGGAACTGGGTTTGGTACGGGGGAAATGTCCAACGCGAACAATCTGCTCCGTCAAATATTTTTCGTCGTAGGGCTTTGCTTGCAAGCTAATGTTGCGATCAAGCTTGTTGTAGTAATCAACGCGCGCTTCTAGATCTTGCTGCTCTGCAGAGGAAAGGGCCAATAGCTGCTTGTCGAAACGCGCATTTTGCATGCGCGCTAGCATGGCCGGGCGTAAAATTCCGCTAAAGGCTTGCCAATAAAATTGCAGCCGTAACCCGGCTTTACGTAATTCTTCGTTTTGCATACAACTAACCCTACAAACCTAGCAGGCAGTAAAACGCGGCCAGAGGGTACCACCCCTACCTAAAGTCGGTTCTAGCCAGCTTTATAGACAAACACAGCGAGCCGAAACCTGAGTCAGTATATTATTGACTAAAAACCCTTGGTCATACTTACTGATTTTAGAACCCGCAATGCTCCACCCAATAAAACGCGTAATGATTACCGGCGGTGCCGGCTTCTTAGGGTCGCACCTCTGCGAACGTCTACTCAACGATGGCCACGATGTGCTGTGTGTCGACAACTTTTTTACCGGTAGCAAACTCAATATCGAACACCTATTGGATCATCCCCGCTTTGAGCTAATGCGCCATGACGTGACTTTCCCGCTCTACGTAGAAGTCGACGAAATTTACAATCTAGCCTGCCCAGCCTCGCCCGTTCATTATCAATTTGACCCCGTACAAACCACCAAAACGAGCGTGCACGGGGCAATTAATGTCCTAGGTTTAGCCAAACGGACCCAAGCAAAAATATTTCAAGCCTCCACCAGCGAAGTGTATGGCGACCCCAACATCCATCCTCAAACCGAAGACTACTGGGGCAATGTAAACCCGATTGGTATTCGCTCCTGCTACGACGAGGGAAAACGCTGTGCCGAAACCCTATTCTTTGACTACCACCGTCAGCATGATGTGAAAATCAAAGTCGCCCGCATATTCAATACCTATGGCCCCCGCATGCACCCCAATGACGGTCGCGTGGTATCCAACTTTATCGTGCAAGCACTGCGCGGCACGCCCATTACAATTTATGGTGATGGCTCGCAAACCCGCTCATTTTGCTACGTTGATGATTTAATCGAAGGATTTGTGCGGCTAATGGACTCCGCTGATGAGGTAACCGGCCCAATCAACCTAGGTAACACCGGTGAATTCAGCATCCGCGAACTGGCCGAACAAATCATTGAACTAACCGGCAGCCAGTCCGAATTGGTAATCAAACCACTACCTTCGGATGACCCCACCCAACGCCAGCCAGATATCAGCCGAGCCAAATCCATTTTAAATTGGGAGGCCAAAGTCGCTTTGCGTGACGGTTTGAAACCCACTATTGCCTATTTCGACAAGCTGCTGAAAACGATGGGCGATCGTATCGACGTTTAAGGCACAATACTTGCTGTGATCTTGACGGCCCAATAAGGCCTACCCTGTAGCCACATAGACAGCAGCATGCCCACAGCCAGCACTCCAATTAGCGATCCTCTAGCCGCATCTCAGGCCACAGACTACGCCCTGACGTTGGCTAATAAGCTGTTTGGCCAGCCACCAGCCGAACTTGTCGAGCAGTCGGCCGCACTGTGTCAGTTAGTCGCCAGCCTCAGCGAAGATCAAAACGCGCTGAAAGCTGCCGCTTTATTGCCCTATCTAGCAACCAAAAAGCACAACTGGCAGGCAGCTCAAGCTGCCGTACCTAAGGCACTCGCAAAACTGCTAGAAAACCTCGATGACTTATCTCTCATCGATCAAATCCAAAGCCAGAGCTCCAACCAAGAACACGAAGCTTTACGTCGTATGTTATTAGCGATCGTGAACGACCTTCGCTGCGTCGTTATTAAGCTCGCTCAACATTTATTGCAGTTGCGTAACGCGAAAAATCTGGCCAATTCCGCACGGCTCGATATCGCCGAGCGCAGCTTTAATCTTTATGCACCATTAGCCAACCGCCTTGGAATTTGGCAAATCAAATGGGAGCTAGAAGATCTGGCTTTTCGCTACACCCAGCCTGACACTTATAAAAAACTGGCCAAACAGCTCAAAGAAAAACGCACTGAGCGCGAACAGTTTATTGAGCAGGTTATTCAGCGGGTGAAGGAGCAGCTCAAACAGCAAAACATTGAAGCGGAGGTCGTGGGCCGACCGAAACACATTTACAGTATTTACAAAAAAATGCAGCTAAAGCAGCTGCAATTCGACCAGCTGTTCGATCTGCGCGCAATACGTATCCTCGTTGCCGATGAGCCAACTTGTTACGTCGCGCTTGGCGTTATTCACAGCCTATGGCCGCCCATTACCGGCGAGTTTGATGATTACTTGGCCAACCCAAAACCCAATGGCTATCGCTCGATTCACACCGCGGTTTATGCCAGCGAAGGCAAGGCATTAGAAGTTCAAATCCGTACCCATGAGCTGCACCAGCAAGCCGAGCTTGGGGTAGCCGCTCACTGGCGTTACAAAGAAGGTAGTAGTCACGACGAAAAGCTGAACCAAAAAATTGGTTGGTTACGTGAATTATTGGAGGCTAGCAAAAACACCGAAGACGATCTCATTCCGCAACTCACTAGCCAAATTTTTGAGGACCATATTTATGTGGTGACGCCCGCCGGTGACGTGATTGCGTTGCCCGCCGGCGCCACCACGGTCGACTTCGCTTTTCACGTCCACACCGAAGTGGGGCTACGGTGCCGCGGCGCCCGCATTAACGGCCATATCGTGCCACTCAATACGCGGCTTAATAACGGTGATCAAGTTGAGATCCTAACAGCCAAAACCGCAAACCCAAGCCGTGATTGGCTCAACAGTCAGCTCGCCTACGCTACTACCACGAAAGCCAGAAGCCGGATCCGCAGCTGGTTCCGCGCGCAAGACCGTGATGAAAACATTGCAGCAGGTCGAGATATCTTGGATCGAGAGCTCAAACGGCTAGGTCAGGCGAACACCCCATTCGAAACACTAGCGGAACAATTAAAACGTAAAACCGTCGACCAAATGCTAGCGGCCATTGGTGCCGGTGATATTACTGCCGCTCAAGTCGCTAGTACGCTACAACCGCAGCAGCCCGAAAAGCTTCGTATTCTGCAACGCGACTCCGCCAGTCGCAGCGCCAAAACCGGTGTCAACGTAACCGGCATTGGCAGTTTAATGAGCAGCCTTGCACGCTGTTGCCGCCCCGTGCCCGGGGATGAAATTGGAGGCTTTGTAACCCGCGGGCGAGGCGTCTCAATTCATCGTGCAGACTGCGCTAAATTTCTACGCCTAAGCGATGAACATAGCCATCGAATTATCGATGTTAGCTGGGGCGAACAGCGCCAAGATGCTTTGCCGGCAACAATAAGAATTGAGGCCTGGGACCGCCACGGCTTACTGCGAGATATCAGCTCAGTGTTGGCGAACGACCATGTCAACGTACTTAGCATTCAATCACGAACAGATACCAAGGCACACAAGGCCTACATCTCGGTAGATGTACAAATTAAAGATCTGACTGAACTCAGCCTGATTAGTAATCGAATCGCCCAGGTGCCGAATGTGATTGACGTCAGCAGGGCATAAAAAAACCGGCTTTGAGACAAGCTCAAAGCCGGTTTTCGGGTTGGTGGGTCGTGTAGGATTCGAACCTACGACCAATTGGTTAAAAGCCAACTGCTCTACCAACTGAGCTAACGACCCTTAATCTTTTCGCTAGATGTTATAGCGAGGCGCGAATTCTACGAATTTCCGCGCAAACATCAAGCATTATTTACATACTTTGTTGGATCTTGCTCGCCTGCTTCCACAAAACCCGCCCGCCGGATCCGACAAGAATCACAACGCCCGCATGCCTCGCCCGCCTCATTCGCCTGATAACACGACACGGTATCGCCATAATTAACACCCAACTCCACCCCCAGACGAATAATCTCCGCCTTGGTAAGGTCGATTAATGGCGTCACCACGTGGATAGGTTGCCCTTCTATAGCCGCTTTAGTCGCCAGATTAGCCATGGCTTGAAACGCTTGAATATAGGCTGGCCGACAATCAGGATAACCCGAATAATCGACCGCATTGACGCCAGCATAAATCGCCTCGGCACCCAGCACCTCTGCCCAGCCGAGCGCCACACTTAACATGATCGTATTACGCGCCGGCACGTAGGTGACTGGAATACCGGCGGCAACCGGTTCGTTTTGTTCCGCTTCAGGCACCGCGATATCGTCGGTTAACGCCGAACCGCCGATCGCCCGCATATCCACATCGACTATGCGATGCTCTATTGCACCTTGCGCATCTGCGACTCGCTTCGCGGCCGCTAACTCTGCAATGTGGCGTTGGCCGTAAGAGACACTTAACGCGTAACAGTCAAAACCCTTATCGTTAGCCATAGCAAGTGCGGTAGCCGAATCAAGGCCACCCGATAGCAACACCACAGCGCGTTTACGACTAGACACCCGGCTTGTCTCCCCACAACAATTTATGCAACTGCATTTGCATTCGAACAGGCAACTTATCGTCTAACACCCATTGCGCCAAATCGGCAGCCTCGACCTCGCCAAAACTCGGCGAGATCAACACGCTGCAAAACTGGTCCAACTCACGCTCAATAATTTGTTGGCGGGCCCATTCATAATCGGCACGTGAGCAAACCACGATTTTGATTTGATCCTGCGGCGTTAGATGCGCCAAATTTTCCCAACGATTTTTATCTGCTTCTTTGGAATCGGGAGTTTTCAGGTCCATCACACGAATGACCCGAGGATCGGTAACGGAAATATCCAACGCGCCGCTGGTTTCCAGTGACACACTAAAACCTTGCTCAAGCAATAGCTGCAAAAAGGCAGCGCAGTTCTTTTGGGCCAATGGCTCGCCACCGGTCACACAAACATGCGGCGTACCGTAAGCCCGAATCTCTTCCACCAGTTCAGCAAAGCCTCGCCAGTCCCCACCGTGGAAAGAATAAGTAGTATCGCAATATCCACAGCGTAGCGGGCAACCCGTTAACCGTACAAACACAGTTGGCAAGCCCACCTGCAAAGCTTCGCCCTGCAGGGAATAAAACACTTCGGTAATTTTTAAGCGCTGATCACGCGCGAGATTGTCAGACATAGCTACCGCCTCAGCCTCTGGCCAAGGTGTTAAGAAATAGGTGCGAAAAGCCTAGAGAGTGTCGAGTTTTTGCTGAGCTAGCTTAGCCTGCGTTGTGCCAGCGTAATCGGTAATCACTTGTTGCAACAACTTGCGCGCTTCATCTTTGCGCGCTTGGGCAATGCGGGTATAGCCCAGTTTCAACATCGCGTCTCTCGCCTTCTTGTTATCTGGGTACTTAGCTAGCACAGCCTCAAATGCGCTTGCGGCTTTATCAAAAGCTTGAGACACATAATGACTTTCGCCGAGCCAGTATTGCGCATTAGGTGAAAGCTCATGCTCAGGGTGTTGCTGCAAAAACTTAGCGAACGCTACATTTGCTTGATCGTAGCGTCCTTTTTTCAGCAGCTCGAACGCTTGGTCATAAGCCAGCTTGGCATCATCGCTTACAGCCGCCCTTGCGCTCGAGGCTGTACCACCTTCCAACGCATTTAGGCGACCGTCCAAATCGACATACAGGTTTTTTTGCTGCGCCCTTAATTGCTGCAGTTCAAAGCCCATGCGCTCTAATTCACCACGCAACTCGCGCTCACGCGCTTGCAACGCTTGCAACTCGGTAAATAAGTTGACTTGATTTTGCGATTGGACACGACGGTCAATCTCGTCCAAACGTGCCTGCTGTGCCTCTAGCTGCAGCTCTATCGGGCTTTTTTGCCCAGGCTGACCATTCAGCGGCACGCAAGCCGCCAATGGCATTATTGCCAGTAATACCACATATCGTAACGACAAAGCAGGCATCAAAATCTCCTTAGCGCGCAAACCCAAACTGACGGGTTAGTAGCGAACAACCACCCGACGATTCAAGGCCCAGCTTTGCTCATCGTGCCCAAATACAGCGGGTTTTTCCTCGCCATAACTCAACACACGAATTTGAGTCGAAGCAACACCGTAAAGCAACATCATACGGCGCACGGTCTCAGCCCGTTGTTGGCCTAGCGCGATGTTGTACTCACGCGTACCGCGCTCGTCAGCATGACCTTCTAGTACGATATTTTGGCCCGCATTCGCGGCTAAGTACTTGGCATGCACTTCCACAATGTCACGAGCTTCTTCGGTCAAGCTGGCATCATCAAATTCAAAGTAAATCACGCGCGCTTGCAGCGGCGAATCTGGATGATTTAGCGGGTCGGCTTTCCACGCTTCAGGGTCCACTACCGGTTCTACTGGCGTGGTTTCAACTGTCTCGTATTCCGATTGTGCTGCGGGGTCGATGGTACCGTCATGCTCTTCCGGCAGGACGGCTGAATTACCGCCACAAGCTGCCAAGGTTAAAGCACCAACTAACACGAGACCGTATTGAGTAAATTTAGTCATAATTCTTCCTACATCCGAGCACCAGGCACGGGGTTATTTAACAAAAGGCGACCAGATCGGCTCACGAATATCGCCTTCAAGATCACTTAAACGTTGATGAACCTGTCCATCAACCGAAACTGCCGCCAGTTCGGCTTTACTGCCTCGCTGGGTGGCGTAAACAATAATGGCGCCATTGGGTGAAAAACTGGGCGACTCATCTAAACGACCCTCAGTCAACACCAATTGACTGCGGCTGGCGAGGTCGAATACCGCAATTTTATAGCTTCCGCGGTCATTAGTAACTAGTGCTAACTTTTTACCGTCAGGCGAGTAACGGGCGCGGAGGTTTTCCTTACCCTCAAAGGTCAACCGCTGAATACGGTTGGTGGTCAAATCCATCTCGTAGATCTGGGCTCCACCACCGCGGTTTGAGGTAAAAACAATATGATTGCCATCTGGCGAGAATGCGGGCTCGGTATCGATGCCTGGGTTCCTAGTTAACCGCTGTTTACGCCCACTTTCCAAATGGATAAGCCACACGTCGATATTTCGTCCGCGCGATAGCGTAACCGCCAACTTGCGTCCATCTGGGGAAAACACCGGTGCTCCGTTGATCCCATCTTCCCGCGATACTAGGCTGCGCTTACCGGTTTTCAAGTCTTGAATATAAATGGCAGAGCGGCCTTGTTCAAAACTGACATAGACTAAACGTTGGCCATTAGGCGACCAGGCCGGAGACATCAACGGCTCTGCGGAGCGGACGACGGGGCGAGGGTCTGCACCGTCCATATCGGCCACATTCAGCTCGTATAACAACTCATCATCCTGCCGGCGTAGCGACACGTAGGCGATATTCGTATTAAATGCGCCTCGCTCGCCGAGGATCTTTTCATAAACAAGGTCGCTAATATAATGTGCACCTGCTCGCTCTTGATTCTGGGTAACCGGAATATTGAAGGCGAGCAACCGTTGCTGTTTATACACATCCAGCAATTCAAATTGATAAATCCTGCCCCCATTCCCTGATGGCTTGACTTGGCCAACAACCAAATATTCAACATCCAAGATGCGCCAATTTTGGTAATCAACTTCGGCCGACTCAACCGGTTTTTCCAGCATATTTTCGCGCTTCAACGCGTCGAAACGACCGGTTAACTGCAGATCTGATTCCACGATTTTGGCAATATTGGTCCCGTCATCATTGCCAAATGGGACTACCGCAATCGGCAAAGCACCCACTGCGCCCTTGGTAATTTCAATTTTCAACACCGCCTGCACTGGCCCAGCTGTGATAAGCAGTAGCAATACAACAAGGCCTAGCAAGGCTGGTTTAACTGTTTGACGTACGGTTACTAACATGGGGGTTTATCTCACGACAGCCAGCTTTACTCTGGCCGAAATAAAAACTCTATTTCGCGCTCAAACACATCGGGGTTCGGGGGCGCGGGCAACGGTGAAGCGTCTTCAACCGCTTGAGTCACGGACCGCCTAAACAACTCGTCCCCACCGCAACGGCCTGCCTTCGGCGCAACCCGAATTACCTCTCCGCCGGGTATTTGGGTAACACGAACCACGCATTCCGCCACCTTGGCCACCTCTGGACGCACCCACTTACGTTGCACAGCCTGTGCTATCAACCCGCGATAAATTTCTCGATCACGAGCTTGCTCGCCACTGTCTTCCTCAGCCGCAATGGCCGCTGCCAATTCATTTTCCAGCGCTTTGCGTCGCGCTAATTCTTCAGCACGTTGCTTCGCGGCTAGCTCTTTGGCTTTACGCTCGGCCTCTGCTTTGGCTTTTGCCGCCTCCGCCGCTTTACGTTTACGCTCGGCTTCTGCTCTGGCGGCTTCTAACTTGGCTTTCTCTGCAGCTAAACGCTTATTCTCGGCCTCAATGCGGGCTTTCTCTGCGGCTTCTTTCTCTTTCTGTGCAGCAATTTCCTGCAAACGTTTTTCTTCCGCTTGACGCTTTTTCTCTAGTCGCAACTGCTCCGCCTGTTTGGCCTTACGTTGCTCTTCGAGAGCTGCCAACCGTTGCTCTTCTTGCTGCCGCTTTTGCTTGGCTGCTTCAGCCTCAGCTTTTAATTTTGCTTGCCGTGCCTGTTCCTGTTGCCGCTTCTGATCTTCCTGGGCCTGTAAGCGGGCAACTTCTTGTTCCACCAGCTGCTGATCTAGCACCTCAGCAATCACCGGTTCCGGTGTGTTTTTGGCAACAGGCGCGGGCAATACAGTTTTGCCACTATCGAAATTAAAGGTAAGCAGCAAACCCGCCAACAAGACGATGTGCAAGCCGATTGAGGAGAAAAAGGCTTTCAGGGTCTCAAGCATTAGTTGCCACCCTGCAGCGTGCGAATTTCTTCCGGCGGATCAGTAATCAAACCCACTTTTGGAGCACCAGCCTTCTGCAGCAAAGCCATCGCCGACACTACGCGACCGTAATTCACGCCACGGTCACCTTTTACCATCACCGGCGTGTCTGGCTTCAGCCTCAGGACAGCGGCTGCGCGTGCCATCAATACCGCCGGCTCGATCGCCGCATCGGGATTGTCACCCACGTTTAAGTAGAACAGCCCCGCATCGTCAACGCTCACAACCAGAGGCTCTTTGCCTTCTTCAGCCTCAAGCGGCTTAGCATCGGCTTTAGGTAGATCAACCGCGACCCCTTGAGTAAGCAACGGCGCGGTAATCATGAAGATCACCAAGAGCACCAACATCACATCGATGTACGGCACCACATTGATTTCGCCCATTACTACACGTTTTTTACGAGCCATAGTCGTAGCTACGCCTTTTTGTCGCTAGCTTGCAGATGGCGCAGCAGAATATGAGTTAACTCTTCGGCGAAGGTTTCGTAGCGGGTATCAAGCCGATCAACGCGGGTCGATAGACCATTAAAGGCCACCACGGCTGGAATAGCAGCAAACAGGCCCATTGCCGTCGCCACCAAGGCCTCGGCAATTCCCGGCGCCACCATCGCCAGCGTGGCTTGCTGTACGCCACCTAGCGCTCGAAAGGAGTTCATAATGCCCCATACCGTGCCAAATAAGCCGACATAAGGCGCGGTAGAGCCAACCGTCGCCAAGGCTGGCAATTCGGCATCGAGTCGGTCAATTTCACGGGTAGTATGCAACTTCATCGCGCGCGCAATCGCCTCGTCCGCCGAGAATCCGTGCTGGCCCTTCCCAGCCTTCTGCTCTACCCGCAAATACTCCTTAAAGCCCGCTAAGAAAATCGCGGCCATACCAGTGTTAGTGCCGCTTTCACGAACCTGGTGGTAAAGCGCGGCAAGGTCATCAGCCTTCCAAAACCGGGCTTCGAAGTTTTTCGCTTGCTTCTCCGCTACCGCAAGTTGGCGGCGCTTTTTAAGAATAATGGTCCATGAGGCAACTGACGCGAGCAGCAACAGCAGCATAATCAATTGCACCACTAAACTGGCGTTACTGATTAAGCTAAGTATGGACATGTCGTGATTCATAAGTATTCCTTACTGGGGCGCCCGCATTGCCGAACTACCCATTATAAATTTTTGATGTGCCTCTGGCGGAATTCGGGCCGCCTTAAAGCTACCCTCGTGTACTGCAGCGGCCCTTACCGTTGCAGTAACGAGCGGTTGGGCTGCCTGCTCGGTTTGTTGCCAGATGCGTTGCTCAAACGACAGGCTCGCTTTACCCACTTTGACATTTTCAACACTAACCCACAGCTGGTCGTTAAATCGCGCAGGTTTGAGCCATTTTAGCTGGCTCTCGATCACCACAAAAACGACACCATGTCGCTCACGGATCACATCTTGTTCAATACCAATGGCGCGCAGCCACTCGGTACGGGCGCGTTCCATAAAATGAAGATACCGCGCATGATAGACCACTTGGCCAGCATCGGTATCTTCATAGTAAACCCGAACAGGCCAGCGAAAGGCGCGCTCGGCGTCGTTAATGCTGACCCAGTTTTTCGCTGGCAGTTCCATTCAGTTGCACCAAAACTTAGGCCTGGCCAGCGACTTAACCGAGGTTAATGGGCTTAAGCCCAAAATGGGCCCAGGCTTTGTTAGTCACCAAGCGCCCACGCGGCGTGCGGGTGAGGAAACCTTGTTGGATCAAATAAGGTTCAATCACATCCTCTAATGTGGCACGTTCTTCACCAATAGCTGCCGCCAAACTTTCTAAGCCAGCCGGACCACCATCGAATCGCTCCATTAACGCCATCAATAAACGTCGGTCCATTAGATCTAGCCCATGCGCATCAACACTTAACATATCGAGTGCTGCGCCGGCGACGGTGTCGGAGATCACACCATTCGCTTTAACCTCGGCGTAATCTCGAACCCGGCGCAGCAAGCGATTGGCAATACGGGGTGTTCCGCGCGAACGCCGAGCGATTTCGCCAGCACCGTGGGGCTCAATCGCCAAATTCAACAGACGGCCGGAGCGCGCGACTATCGACGATAGGTCTTCCGCACCGTAAAACTCTAGCCGCTGAGTAATACCAAATCGGTCCCGTAATGGCGAAGTTAAGGCGCCGGCACGCGTCGTTGCCCCAACCAAGGTAAAGGGTGGCAAATCAAGCTTAATCGAGCGCGCTGCCGGCCCCTCTCCAATCATGATGTCGATCTGGTAATCTTCCATGGCGGGGTAGAGCACTTCTTCCACCACAGGGCTGAGACGATGAATCTCATCCACAAAAAGTACGTCATTCGGCTCTAAACTGGTCAGAATTGCAGCCAGGTCACCCGGTCGTTCGAGCACGGGGCCAGAAGTCTGCCGTAAATTAGATTGCATTTCATGCGACAGAATATGGGCCAACGTGGTCTTGCCCAAACCCGGCGGCCCATGAATCAATACGTGATCCAAAGCGTCACCTCGAGCACGCGCGGCTGCCACAAAAATTTGGAGCTGTTCACATACGGCTGGTTGACCAACATAGTCTGCAAACGTCTTGGGGCGAATTGCACGATCTACTGCCTCATCATCACCGCTTGCCTGACTATCGATAATCCGTAGTTCTTCGCTCATGATCCCGACCGCTTAACGCCGCATTGCCTGTTGCAATGCTAATTTAATCAAACTGGCACTGTCGGTGGCTTGCTCTACTACGGCTTTTAACATCTTACGAATTTCAGCTTCTTTATAGCCCAAGGCTGCCAGAGCTTCGCCCGCTTCCTGCTCTGCACTCGACGGGGCCATCTCCGCTACCAAAGGCATGGCTTGGGATCCGATGCCAAGCCCCTCAAGTCGATCTGCGATCTCCACCAAAAGCCGCTCGGCAGTTTTCTTGCCCACACCTGGAATCCGGGTCAACGCCGACACGTCTTTTGCGCTCACACAGTTAGCGAACTCGTCAACCGACATGCTCGACAATACCGCAAGCGCCATCTTGGCTCCCACACCATTCACTTTTAATAAGGCACGAAATAACTTACGTTCAACCACTGTGGCAAAGCCAAATAGAATATGCGCGTCATCCCGAACCAACAGATGGGTACGCAAAGTTACCGCCTGCCCGACTTCTGGCAAGGCAAACAAGGTAGACATCGGCACTTCAAGCTCATAGCCGACGCCAGCCACGTCAATCAGCAGCTCATTCGGCTGCTTGTTAAGCAAGGTGCCAGATAATTGCCCAATCATAAATTTGCTCCAAAGGCGCGCCAAGCAGCGCGACCACGGGTTCGTTTTCCGGCTCGGCCCTTGCGCAGCTGAGCTTTACCGGCAGAATCGAGTAATGGGCCCAGCGTACGGTAGTTCATATGAGTCAACGCGACAGCCAGCGCATCCGCTTGGTCGGCCTGCAAGTCGGCAAGCGGCAAGTCGAGCAAGGCAGAGACCATGGCTTGAATTTGCTGTTTAGACGCAGCACCGGTTCCCGCCACCGATTGCTTAACCGCTCTAGGCGCGTACTCGGCAACCGGCAGGTCGGCCACTGCAGCAACACAGATGGCGGCACCACGCGCCTGTCCTAATTTGAGAGCGGAATCGGCATTGCGACTCACAAATGCCTGTTCAACCGCGAATTCGGTGGGCTGGTACTGCTGCACCAACTGCTGCAGTTCAAGAAAAATTTTCTTTAACCGCTCAGCCAGCGCCCCCGCCCCCAAATTTAGAGCCCCGCTTGCCACATGCTGCGCTCGGCCCTTGGCAACATCAATCACCGCCCAGCCTGTCTGACGAGAACCTGGGTCAATACCCATGATCCTTACGTTATGACTGGCGTGATGAGTAATCAAAGTGAATCCAATCGCCCAGGCTAGTTGCTAACGCTCCCGCCCGTCACACTAAAACCCGAAGCGCATTCCCAAATGGAAACCTGTATCGACAGTCACATCAGCGCCCTGTTTAGGATCAACCTTTACCTGACGATAACCCAAATATACTTCACCGGTACGTAATACCTGATAGGCCACATCGCCACCCCACTCTAAGAACGCATCGGCATCGCCAAACGAAATAATTTGTGGTGCATAGTAGGCATAGCTTGAGAACACCAAGCGATCCATGCCATCTAAGCGCGCAGTCAATGCGCCCCCCACACCCAACGCTTGGGCGTCAAAACCACCGCCATTTAGCCAAAATGCTCGCACGCCCAGTGCGGCGTCAACTTGGTGCCGTGCAACGCCAGCGTCACCCACTGACCGCACCGTAGCAGTGATAAGACTGCGGGTCGGCCCACCGTTATCACTTTCAACTCGCAGGAAACCGGCATCCCAATCCACTTCAGCGTCGGCCGACATATTGGCGGTATTACTTACCTGAACACGCAGCGCTTCAGACGACAAATCCAAGCCAACCTTGCCGTCTGCCAGTGCAGCAGCCGAGAAAAACATCGCCGTGGTTAGCAATAACGAACGGTAGAACAACGCGCTCATGGGACCGATTCTCCAAATAATTAAAAGTTGTAGCATCATAACGTAACTACCCGTATAAGGCCGAAGGAATAGTCCATTCCTTAGCAAAACGCCCCGGCAAACCGGGGCGTTCTCTGTGACAAAATAGATCCGACATTATTAATCGCTACCACGAGGGTCAACCTGCCCCAACGTCAGTTGATCACGTAACCGTCCAACCGTTGCGCGGCCAATACCCTGCACATTCTCTAGCTGATCGAGACTGGTAAATTTGCCCTGACTTTCGCGATAGGCAACGATGGCGGCGGCCTTTTTCTCGCCAATACCATCAAGCCCAGCGGCAAGCTCGGTAGCTGTTGCGGAGTTGATATCAATCTTTTCTGCCGCGAAAGCCTGACTTGTGAGTGCCAACACCAAGCCGCACACCAGCAGCATACGTTTTAATACGTTCATCTATTTCCCCTTGATTAATCTAGAACTGGCAAATGCCGATTGCAGTTCAGCACTGAACAACTACAAAATTCCAATAGGAAACAGTGATTTACCTATTCAGAGTTATATTTCGGGGCAAAAAGCTGCCACGTCGGGCAGCACCAAGCACCATACCAGCCGAAAATCCGCTTTGGCGCTCAATCACCAGAAAACTAATTGCGCTACCCCAGAAGGTGGTGGCATAAGTTCTAGGCATAAAAAAGCCGAGCTAAGCTCGGCTTTTTAACGGAGAACCAAGTTACTTATTAGGCAGCTTGATCTTCACCTGCAACTGGAGTTGACTCATCAACTTCTGGCGCATCTTCCTGAGCGGTCGCTACTGGACGACCTACCAATTCAACATAGGCCATTGGTGCGCTGTCACCAGGACGGAGCCCGCATTTCAAAATGCGAACGTAACCACCTGGGCGATCTTGGTAGCGAGGACCAAGCTCAGCGAACAACTTAGCAACCGCGTCTTTGTCACGAATACGTGAGAAAGCAATACGACGGTTAGCAACACTATCGGTTTTCGCACGAGTAATTAGCGGCTCAATAACGCGACGAAGTTCTTTCGCTTTAGGCACGGTTGTTTTAATCAACTCGTGCTCAACCAAAGAGGCACTCATGTTACGAAACATCGCTTTGCGATGAGATGACGTACGGTTAAGTTTACGTCCAGACTTGCGGTGGCGCATGACTGTTTCCTGTTCTAAATAGCTAACGTTTACCTAAATAACCCGGAGGGCTATTAGGCCGTTTTTTGGGCGCCTGGAAGGTCCGCTGGCGGCCAGTTTTCTAGGGTAGTACCTAGCGATAGACCACGCGCAGCCAAGGCGTCTTTAATCTCGGTTAGTGACTTCTTGCCCAAGTTAGGGGTCTTCAGCAAGTCACTTTCTACACGTTGGATTAGATCACCAACGTATTGAATCTTTTCAGCTTTCAGGCAATTCAAAGAACGCACTGTGAGCTCTAGATCGTCGACTGGCTTCAGTAACTCAGGGTCGATAGTGACGGTTTGTTGCTGCTGCTCACCTGGCTTGTGCTCTTTCAGGTCTGCAAACACCATCAATTGCTCGGTCAGGATAGTAGAGGCACGGCGAATGGCCTGCTCTGGATCCAAGGTACCGTTGGTTTCAAGCTCGATAACCAGCTTGTCCAAGTCGGTGCGCTGCTCTAGACGAGCCGCTTCCACTGACCAAGCCACGCGATCAATCGGGCTAAATGAAGCATCCAGCGCCAGACGGCCGATCGGACGTGAATTTTCTTCATCGTCTTCACGCTGACTAGCAGGCACATAACCTCGGCCCATTGCCACGGTTAAGTTCATGCTTAGCTCGGTGTCACCCGTGATATTGGCGATTACCAAGTCTGGGTTCAGAATCTCAATGTGGCCATCGCTTTGGATGTCGCCAGCGGTCACAGGACCAGGGCCTTGCTTAACTAGCTTCACTTGAGTCTGATCAACTTCTTCCAAGCTCACTGCAACTTGCTTAAGGTTCAAGATGATTTCGATGACATCTTCTTGCACGCCTTCAATTGCAGAGTACTCATGTACTACGCCGTCGATCTCAACTTCTGTGATCGCAGCACCAGGAATAGATGACAACAAAACACGACGCAATGCATTACCCAAAGTGTGGCCAAAACCACGCTCTAAAGGCTCGATCATTACCTTGGCACGTGTTGGTGAAATAACTTGTACTTCAGCAATACGTGGTTTCAAATATTCGTTGTATGCGCCTTGCATCTATTTACAGCCTCTTAATTATTCCGGGAGCCTGAATTGCATTAATAGCAATTACTTAGAGTAGAGTTCCACTACGAGGGATTCGTTAATGTCTACTGGCAAATCATCGCGCTCTGGAACGCTCTTGAATACGCCCTGCAGGCCTTTAACATCTACTTCCACCCACTCAGGCAGGCCAATTTGAGTCGCGATGTCCAAAGAGCTTTGGATACGCAATTGTTTCTTCGCTTTTTCGCGAATAGCCACTTCGTCGCCGACTTTGACAACGTAAGAAGCAATATTCACTACTTTGCCGTTAACCAGAATCGCTTTGTGGCTTACTAGCTGACGTGCTTCAGCACGTGTAGCTGCAAAACCCATGCGATATACAACGTTATCCAAACGCTGCTCTAGCAACTGCAGCAACAAAGTACCGGTAGGGCCTTTGCGGCGATCAGCTTCGGTGTAGTAGTTACGGAATTGCTTTTCTAGCACGCCGTAAGTACGGCGTAGCTTTTGCTTTTCACGCAACTGTAGCGCGTAGTCAGAAGGACGACCGCGACGGTTACCACCATGCTGACCAGGAGGTGTGTCAAGTTTGCACTTGGTTTCGAGCGAACGACTGCGACCTTTCAACATTAGGTCGGTGCCTTCGCGGCGTGCCAATTTGCATTTTGGTCCGATATAACGTGCCATTTGTATTTAGCTCCGAGTTCTTGCGCGAGTCGCTATACGCGACGGCGTTTGGCTGGACGGCAACCGTTGTGCGGCAACGGGGTCACGTCAGCAATACTGGTAATACGGTAACCGGCGTTGTTCAGCGAACGTACCGCCGATTCACGACCAGGACCTGGGCCACGAACCTCAACATCAAGATTCTTAACACCAAATTCTTTGCAGTGGTTGCCTACTTTTTCAGCCGCAACCTGAGCTGCGAAAGGTGTGCTCTTACGAGAACCCTTGAAACCACAACCACCTGCAGACGCCCAGCCAAGAACATTGCCTTGACGGTCTGAAATGCTAACGATGGTGTTATTAAATGTAGCGTGAATATGGGCAACGCCATCAACTACATTCTTCTTAACTTTTTTTCCACCTTTGGAAACTGCCATGTGACTTACCTATGAATGTCAGGCTTACTTTTTGATAGCGCGACGTGGGCCCTTACGGGTACGCGCATTGGTTTTAGTGCGCTGGCCACGAACTGGTAGGTTTTTACGGTGGCGCAAACCACGGTAGCTACCAATGTCCATCAAACGTTTAATGTTCAACGTAACTTCACGGCGGAGGTCGCCCTCTACCACGAACTTTCCAACCTCTGTACGCAGACTTTCGACTTCTGCTTCAGTAAGGTCACGAATTTTTGTGTTGGGTGCTACACCAGTAGCAGCGCAAATTTCAGCAGCACGAGTGCGGCCAATACCGAAAATGGCAGTCAAGCCAATAACAGCGTGCTTTTGTGCTGGCAGGTTTACACCGGCAATACGAGCCATGCTCTATCCCCAGATCCGAGTAATGAAAGGCGCGCGATTTTACACGCGCACCGAACCAAAATCAATCAAAAAAAGCAAAACAAGTGACAGACGCTACCGTCACCTATTCAAATTTTCTAATTACGTTTTTTACTTACCAATATCAACCAGATAGCGACACGGGCAAGATTTAATCGGTGATTCGCAGACCTGCCGAAGCTAGGACGACTTGCCACCCAAGTTGGCTTTTTTCATCAACCCTTCATATTGATTAGACATCAGAAGTGATTGAAGTTGAGCCATGAAATCCATTACCACCACTACGATAATTAGTAGCGAGGTACCGCCGAAGTAAAACGGCACATTCCAGTAAGCAACCAGAAATTCTGGCAGCAAACATACCAGGGCAACGTAACCGGCACCCCAAATAGTCAATCGAGTCATTACGCCATCCACATAGCGAGCGGTCTGCTCACCAGGGCGAATACCCGGAATAAAAGCACCTGAGCGCTTTAGGTTATCTGCGGTCTCACGAGCGTTAAACATCAACGCAGTGTAGAAGAAGCAGAAGAATACGATCAGCGCACCATAAAGTGCAGTATATAGCGGCTGGCCGGGAGCAAGCGCAGTACTAATATCCTGCAACCAACCCAAACCATTAATATCCGCCACCCAACGCGCCAAGGTCGCTGGGAACAAAATAATGCTTGAAGCGAAGATCGGAGGGATAACGCCCGCCATATTCATCTTCAATGGCAAGTGGCTGCTCTGCGCCGCATACTGACGACGGCCCTGCTGGCGACTTGCGTAATTCACAGTAATTCGGCGTTGGCCGCGTTCAACAAACACTACAAACGCAATCACTGCCATGGCCAAAGCAAATAATACTAAGGCAACAAAACCATTCATCTCACCGGTCGACACCATATCCAATGTACGACCCACCGCTGATGGCAAACCAGCCACAATACCGGCGAAGATGATCAGCGAAATACCGTTACCGATACCACGCTCGGTTACCTGCTCACCCAGCCACATCAGGAACATGGTGCCAGTCACCAAGGTGACCGCCGCGCTAAATACAAACGCTGGCCCAGGGGCAACGGCGATACCTTGGCCTTGCAAGGCAATGGCAGCACCAACCGACTGGAAAGTGGCCAATAGCACAGTGCCGTAACGGGTGTACTGATTGATCTTACGACGACCAGACTCGCCTTCTTTCTTCAGCTCTTCGAGCTGAGGAACAATCGCCGACATCAACTGCATGATGATACTGGCTGAAATGTAAGGCATCACGCCGAGCGCAAAGATCGAAAGACGCTCCAAAGCGCCACCCGAGAACATGCCGAGCACGTCAAGAATGGTGCCTTGCTGAGAATCAAAAAATGACTGTACCGCTTGTGGATCAATACCCGGAACCGGGATAAATGATCCAATACGGAACACAACAATGGCAATCAGCACAAATAAAACACGTTGTCGCAACTCGGTTAGTTTGCCACCACCCATTTGCGCCGCCATCTGCTGTGCTGAATTTGCCATATTCTTGATTCTTCTATTTGGATGTCTTATTCAAGATCAAACGATTACGTCTTATTCTTCGATGCTGCCGCCGGCCGCTTCAATTGCCTCACGTGCACCCTTAGTGGCACGCAGACCTTTAATAACAACCTTGCGGGTCAACTCGCCAGAAGCAAACACTTTCGCATCCAGCGCTTCTTTGGCGATAACTTGCTCAGCTTTCAGGCTTAGCAAATCAATCGTTTCTGCCGACATCTTTTCAATTTCAGACAAACGAACTTGAGCGATAGTACGAGCTTTAGCTGAACGGAAACCAACCTTTGGCAAACGTTGTTGCAAAGGCATTTGACCACCCTCGAAACCAGCAGCTACTTTACCGCCAGAACGAGATTTCAAACCTTTGTGACCACGGCCACCGGTTTTACCTAAGCCTGAGCCGATACCACGACCTACACGCTTGCGGCTTTGCTTAGCGCCAGCCGCTGGCTTTAGCGTATTTAGACGCATGATTAAGCTTCCTCTACTTTAAGCATGTAGGACACTTTATTGATCATGCCGCGATTTTCCGGCGTGTCCTTCACTTCAACTGTCTGATGCATGCGGCGAATGCCAATGCCACGAACACAATCTTTATGGTTCTTAAGGCGTCCATTCGTGCTGCGCACCAACGTAACTTTCAGGGTTTTATCAGCCATGATTCTTACCTAAATAATGATCGAAGCCGGGCCTAGCCCAGGATCTCTTCAACCGATTTGCCACGCTTAGCAGCAATCGCCTCTGGCGAACGCTGAGCCTGTAGGCCATTAATAGTGGCGCGTACAACGTTGATTGGGTTACGTGAGCCAATGATCTTAGCCAATACGTTACGAACACCCACGGCTTCTAATACCGCACGCATCGCACCACCCGCAATCACACCAGTACCCTCAGAGGCTGGGCGAATCACAACTTCAGTAGAGCCATGACGGCCTACTACTGGGTGCCACAAAGTACCGTTATTTAACGACACAGGCTCCATAGTCTTACGCGCTTGTTCCATTGCTTTTTGGATGGCAGCTGGCACTTCACGCGCCTTGCCATAACCAAAACCAACACGACCTTCGCCATCACCCACTACTGTTAGTGCGGTAAAGCTAAAAATACGGCCGCCTTTAACTACTTTTGCTACACGGTTTACGGTTACCAACTTCTCCAGAAGGCCGTCACCGTTACTGGCTGCTTCAAAATTTGCCATGGTGTATTTCTCCTACTGCTTAGAAGTTAAGACCGGCTTCACGCGCGGCATCTGCTAACGCCTTAACGCGGCCGTGGTAACGAAAACCAGAACGGTCGAAAGCAACATCTTCGATGCCTTTTTCTTTAGCGCGTTCTGCAACTAATTTGCCAACCGCAGCGGCAGCTTCAACGTTGCCGGTGCTTTTAACTTGGCCACGCACGTCAGCTTCAACGGTAGAGGCAGAGGCAATCACCTCTTCACCACCAGCAGCTAGCACTTGCGCGTAAATATGACGTGGTGTGCGATGAATGCACAAACGTACCGCACGCAACTCAGCGATTTTGGCACGTGTGCGGCGCGCACGACGCAAACGAGAATTTTTCTTATCCATAACTTTGGTCCAGTGTCTTTAAGGCCGACTAAGAAGTCTTACTTCTTCTTAGCTTCTTTACGCAATACGTACTCGTCTGCGTAACGGACACCCTTACCTTTATAAGGCTCAGGTGGGCGGTAAGAGCGAATCTTGGCTGCTACTTGGCCAACTGCTTGCTTGTCAGCACCGCTAACAACAATTTCAGTTTGGCTCGGTGTTTGAATCGTGATGCCTTCTGGCACATCAAATTCAATCGGGTGTGAGAAGCCAAGTGATAGGTTCAGTTTTTTGCCTTGCGCTTGCGCACGGTAACCAACACCAATCAAAGTTAGTTTCTTCTCAAAGCCCTGAGTGACACCGTTCACCATGTTTTTCAACAACGAGTGCATGGTGCCGCACATTGCAGCTGCTGAACTTTCAGTGATTGACACAGACAAGCCATCATCGCCTTTACTGACGGCAACGCTGTCGTGAACTACTAGGCTCAACTCGCCCTTAGGACCTTTAACAGTCACGGCTTGACCGTTAACGGTTGCATCAGCGCCTGACGCTAGTGCAATAGGTGCACGAGCCAGACGAGGAATTTTGATTTCTGAAGTTACATTTGTCATTGCACTACCACACCGTACAAATAACTTCGCCACCAACACCAAGCTCGCGGGCTTTACGATCGCTCATAACACCACGAGAGGTGCTAACAATAGCCACGCCTAAACCGCCAATTACACTTGGAATGGTTGACTTAGAACGGTATACGCGACGGCCGGGACGGCTGCTACGCTGAATACCTTCGATTACTGGTTGGCCGTTGTGATACTTCAATACCACGCGCAACTCAGGCTTTACTTTATCGCCTTCAACGTTTGAATCAGTGATAAAGCCTTCATCCTTAAGTACTGCTGCAATTGCAGTCTTAAGTTTCGAGCTAGCCATACGAACTTCAGTTTTACCAGCAGACTGACCGTTACGGATGCGGGTCAGCATGTCGGCTACTGGGTCATTCATACTCATGTACAGATACCCTCTGTTTGATTAAGACCGGTTTGCCGGCCACAGAAATGCCCTTTATTCAGGGGCTTATATTTGCCTAATAGGCGCTGAACTTACCAGCTTGACTTGGTAAGGCCAGGAATATTTCCAAGCATCGCGTTTTCACGCAGCTTGATACGGCTAAGGCCGAATTTACGGTAAACCGCGTGTGGGCGACCGGTCACTTCACAGCGACGTTGTTGGCGCACAGCACTACCGTCGCGCGGCAGTTTACTCAGTTTGAGCATGGCGTCAAACTTTGCTTCTGGATCGGCGTTCACGTCGCTGATGATTTGCTTAAGCTCAGCACGCTTGGTTGCGTATTTTGCTACTTGCTTAGCGCGTTTTTTCTCGCGCTGTACCATTGAAACCTTAGCCATTACTCTGCCTCTGCAGCTTGTTTCTTAGATTGCTTGAACGGGAAACCAAAGGCTTCCAGCAAAGCGCGACCTTCTTCGTCGTTAGCAGCGCTAGTGGTAATAGCGATATCTAAACCACGAATCTTGTCGATTTGATCGAAGTCGATTTCTGGGAACATGATCTGCTCAGTAATACCCAGGTTGTAGTTGCCACGACCGTCGAATGCGCGAGGGTTGGTGCCGCGGAAATCGCGAACACGTGGCAGTGAAACGTGAATCAAGCGCTCAAAAAAGTCGTACATACGACCTTGACGCAAAGTCACTTTCACACCAATTGGGTAATCATCACGGATTTTAAAACCCGCAATTGACTTACGTGCCTTGGTAACCACAGGCTTCTGACCAGCAATCTTGGTCATATCAGCTACTGCAAATTCCAGCACTTTTTTGTCACCAATTGCTTCACCCACACCCATGTTAAGGGTGATCTTGGTGATTTTTGGCACCTGCATAACAGAGTCGTATTTAAACTGCTCCATTAGCTTAGGCACTACGGTTTCCCGGTAAAATTCTTGCAAATTCGCCATCTTGCGTGTTCCTTCGCTACTACTTATGACTCAACGACAGCGTCGTTGGATTTGAAGTAGCGCACTTTTTTGCCGTCTTCATCACGAAAACCAACACGGTCACCCTTGCCGGTTTCAGGATTTAGGAGCATTACATTAGAAATATGTAGTGCCGCTTCTTTTTCGATAATGCCGCCCTGAACGCCAGCGTTCGGGTTTGGCTTCTGATGCTTCTTAACCAGGTTGACGCCGTCAACAACAATGCGGTCATTTTCAAGCAAAGAAAGAACAGCGCCTTGCTGACCTTTACTCTTACCTGCAATTACGACTACCTGATCGCCTTTACGAATGCGTTGCATGATTGTTACCTCTTGACCCCTAAAGCACTTCAGGAGCCAGTGATACGATTTTCATGAACTGATCATTACGAAGTTCACGAGTAACCGGACCAAAAATACGTGTGCCAATTGGCTCGAGTTTGGTGTTCAGCAAAACAGCCGCGTTATCGTCAAAACGGATAATTGAACCGTCTGGACGACGCACACCTTTCGCAGTACGCACTACAACAGCGCTGTACACATCACCTTTTTTTACTTTCCCGCGTGGGATCGCATCTTTTACCGACACTTTAATAATGTCGCCAACGCGTGCGTAACGACGGTGAGAACCGCCAAGCACTTTGATGCACATTAATCGACGCGCGCCGCTGTTATCAGCAACGTCGAGCATGGTTTGCATCTGAATCATTGCGCTATTCCTTTAAGGTTTATATCAAGCGTAAACGGGCGGCCTATTCGGCAGCGCGGCTTACCACTTCAACCAACTGCCAGCTTTTAGTTTTGCTAACAGGGCGGCCTGCACGAATACGTACGGTGTCACCAATACGGCATTCGTTGTTTTCGTCATGAATACGGTACTTCGTAGTACGGCGAATAAATTTGCCATACAACGGATGCTGTTCACGACGCTCAATAGCTACAGTAGAAGTCTTGTCACCCTTATCGGATACAACAAGGCCCACCAAGCTACGCTGAATAATTTTTTGCTCTGCCATTGGTCAGTTCCCTCTATTCCGCTGCAGCCTGTTGGCCCAACACGGTTTTCACACGAGCGATATCGCGTCGCACTTCCTTAACGCGATGCGGCTGAGCCAATTGGCCTGCTGCTTGCTGCATACGCAAATTAAACTGCTCTTTACGCAGCTCGATTAGCTGCTCATTAAGCTCGGCAGCAGATTTGCTGATCAGATCACTCGCCTTCATTACATCACCGTCCGGTTTACGAATGTGGTCTTCACAGGCAACTTCGCAGCCGCCAAGGCAAACGCTTCACGCGCTAGCTCTTCAGACACACCTTCCATTTCGTACAACATGCGACCAGGCTGAACCTTGGCCACCCAATATTCCACGTTACCTTTACCTTTACCCATCCGAACCTCTACAGGCTTGGCAGTTACAGGGGTATCCGGGAATATACGGATCCAAATTTTACCGCCACGTTTTACGTGACGAGTCATCGCACGACGAGCAGCCTCGATCTGGCGTGAAGTAATCATGCCGCGATCTAGGGTTTTTAGGCCGAATTCACCAAAGCTAACCTTGTTGCCCACTTGGGCTAGGCCGCGGTTTTTGCCTTTCTGCTGTTTGCGGAATTTTGTACGTTTAGGCTGTAGCATTTTTGCTATTCCACTAAATAAGTTTCAATTAAGCGTTAGCCGCATCAACGCCGGTATTGAATACTTCACCGTTGAAGATCCAAACCTTGATGCCGATGATGCCGTAAGTTGTTAGCGCTTCCGCAGTACCGTAGTCGATGTCAGCACGCAGGGTGTGCAATGGCACACGGCCTTCGCGGTACCACTCAGAACGTGCGATTTCAGCGCCGTTCAAACGGCCCGCAACGCGAACTTTGATACCGCCAGCACCTAAACGCATTGCGTTTTGTACTGCACGCTTCATCGCACGACGGAACATCACACGCTTCTCAAGCTGCTGGGCAATGCCTTCAGCAACCAAAGTTGAGTTCAACTCAGGCTTGCGAATCTCTTCAATGTTCAACTGAACATCTTGGCCAAGCTTGGCACGTAGTTCACCGCGCATACGCTCGATGTCTTCGCCCTTCTTACCAATCACCAAGCCCGGACGAGCGGTGTGGATAGTAATGCGAACACTACCTGCAGCACGTTCAATCTGAATGCGTGCTACTGAAGCATGAGCTAGTTTTTTCTTTAACTGCTCACGTACTTCGAGATCTTCGTGCAATTGGCTTGCGAAGTTCTTTTTATCGGCATACCAAGTCGAATTAAAATCCGCAACGATGCCGAGGCGTAAGCCAGTAGGATGTACTTTTTGACCCATGGTCTCTGTTTCCTGCTCTTAGGCGTTCCGCGAGGCTTAAGCCGCGCCCAACTTAACGGTGATGTGGCTAGTGCGCTTGACGTAACGGTCAGCACGGCCACGTGCACGCGGACGAATACGCTTCATGAGCGGGCCTTCGTCCACAAATACAACTGCAACTTTCAGCTCGTCGATATCGTAGCCGTAGTTGTTTTCCGCGTTCGCGATTGCAGAATCCAGCAACTTACCCATGATTTGGGCGCTTTTCTTTGGGCTAAACGCCAAAGTGTTACGGGCCTCTTCAACACGCTTACCGCGAATCAAATCAGCTATGAGTCGCGCCTTTTGCGGCGATACTCGTGCATGTCTCAAACTTGCTAAAGCTTCCATGATCTCTATTCCAATCTATCGCCGCTTAGCGGGATTTTTTATCCGCAATGTGGCCTTTGTAGGTACGAGTTGGAGCAAATTCACCCAACTTGTGACCAACCATGTTTTCGTTCACATAAACCGGCACGTGCTGACGGCCGTTGTGTACTGCAATTGTCAAACCGATCATCTCAGGCAAAACAGTTGAACGACGTGACCAAGTTTGGATTGGACGTTTAACTTTCTGACCTTGTGTATCAGTAACCTTCTTCAGAAGGGGGGCGTCAATAAATGGGCCTTTTTTCAATGAACGTGGCACAGCGCTATCCTCTACTTACCCAGTTACTTACGGTTACGGCGACGGACAATTAGCTTGTCAGTACGCTTATTACTACGAGTCTTATAACCCTTGGTAGGCACACCCCATGGGCTTACTGGGTGACGGCCACCAGAGGTACGACCTTCACCACCACCGTGCGGGTGATCAACCGGGTTCATAGCCACACCGCGAACGGTAGGACGAACACCGCGCCAGCGCGTTGCACCAGCTTTACCAAGAGAACGCAAACCGTGCTCAGAGTTGCTCACACCACCAATAGTGGCACGGCACTCAGCCAGCACTTTACGCATTTCGCCAGAGCGCAAACGCAAGGTCACATAGGTGCCTTCTTTCGCCACTAGCTGTGCTTCACCACCAGCACTACGTACCATTTGCGCACCCTTACCAGGACGTAATTCAATCGCGTGAATCACAGTACCTAGAGGAATGTTCTGCAAAGGCAGGCAGTTACCTGGCTTAATTGGGGCATCAGAACCGCTACGGATCTCGTCGCCGGCCTTAACACCTTTAGGCGCCAAGATGTAACGACGTTCGCCGTCTGCGAACAACAACAAAGCGATGTGTGCAGTACGGTTTGGATCGTATTCAATACGCTCAACTTTGGCTGGGATGCCGTCTTTGTTGCGTTTGAAATCGATTACACGGTAACGACGCTTGTGGCCACCACCATTGTGACGCACGGTAATGCGACCCTGGTTGTTACGACCACCATTTTTGCTCAGCGGCGCAAGCAATGGAGCATGCGGCTCGCCTTTATGTAGGTCAGGGTTTTGAACCTGAACTACGAAGCGACGACCTGCTGACGTTGGTTTTGCTTTTTGCAATGCCATGACGATAAGTCCGTTAACTCTGTTTAATTACGCTGCTTAAACCGCGGCGCTGAAATCGATCGCGTCACCTGCTTTCAAGGTAACGTAAGCCTTACGGACATCGTTACGCTTGCCAGGACGGCGGCCGAACATTTTTTGTTTACCAGCTTGATTAAGTACTTTTACGCCGGTGACTGTTACTTTGAACAGCTCTTCAACGGCAGTCTTAACCTCAGGCTTAGTCGCAGTAGAGGCAACTTCAAAAACATATTGGTTAGCTTTTTCAGTAGCTAAGGTAGTTTTTTCAGTCACGATTGGGCGACGAATAACGGTATATACGCGTTCTTGGTTCATCTTTCCCTACCCTTAAGCGGCCAAGCGCTCATCAACTTGTTTAAGTGCCTCAGCGGTAATCACGATTTTGTCGTGACCCACCAAGTCCACCGGATTCAATGCAGCCACATCAGCCACATCAACGCGATACAAGTTGCGCGACGCGAGATACAAGCTCTCGTTAACCTCTGCGGTGACGATCAAGGCGTTTGTAGCGCCAAGCTCAGCCATTTTGGCAACCATCAATTTTGTCTTAGGCTCAGCCAACTCAAATGAGTCAACCACCACCAAGCGCTCTTGACGAACCAACTCTGCAAAGATGCTACGCATCGCAGCGCGATACATTTTCTTGTTAACTTTTTGCGCATAGCTACGAGGCTGTGCGGCAAAAGTAACACCACCACTGCGCCATAACGGGCTGCGGATAGTACCAGCACGGGCACGGCCTGTGCCTTTTTGTTTCCAAGGCTTACGACCACCACCACTAACGGCAGAACGGTTCTTTTGCGCCTTGGTGCCTGCGCGGCCAGCGGCCATATACGCAGTCACAACTTGGTGTACTAGGGTTTCGTTAAACTCAGCGGCAAACACCACGTCGTTAACTGAAACTTTGCCACCATTAACTTGTTGCAGTTCCATTGTTCTATTCCTTCTCGACGTACGCTAACTATGCGAGGCCTAAGCCTTAACCGCCGGACGAACGATTACGGTGCCGCCCTTAGAGCCAGGAACCGTACCTTTAATTAACAACACACCACGGGCTTCATCGACACGTACCACTTCCAACATTTCGTTGGTTACGCGCTTAGCACCCATGTGGCCTGCCATCTTCTTACCCTTGAATACACGACCTGGCGTTTGGTTTTGACCAATCGAACCCGGCGCGCGGTGAGAGATGGAGTTACCGTGCGTGGCATCTTGCATTGCGAAGTTGTGACGCTTTACACCACCCTGGAAGCCCTTACCAATGCTGGTAGCGGTTACATCAACCTTTTGAGCTTCTTCAAACAGGGTCAATGTAATTTCGCTGCCAGCCTCAAGGCCTTCTAGCTTTTCAGCATCAACACGGAATTCCCACAAACCGCGGCCTGGCTCCACCCCTGCTTTCGCAAAGTGGCCTGCCGCTGCTTTCGTCACACGAGATGCTTTTTTAGCACCAGTGGTTACTTGCACCGACGTGTAGCCGTCAGTTTCTTCAGTTTTGATTTGTGTCACCAAATTTGGCTTAACTTCAATCACGGTTACCGGCTGGGATACACCATCCTCGGTAAACACGCGGGTCATGCCCAATTTGCGACCAACAACACCCAATGTCATCGTTCTATTCCTGACTTACTGTCGGCTTAGCCGAGCTTGATTTGGACGTCAACACCCGCCGCAAGATCGAGCTTCATTAGCGCGTCTACGGTTTTATCGTTGGGATCAACAATGTCCATCAAACGTTTATGAGTACGCATTTCGTATTGATCACGCGCGTCTTTATTTACGTGCGGAGAGATCAAAACGGTGTAACGTTCTTTACGAGTAGGCAGTGGAATAGGACCACGAACCTGTGCACCGGTACGTTTTGCGGTTTCCACGATTTCACGCGCAGAACGATCAATCAAACGATGATCAAACGCTTTTAAACGAATGCGGATTTTCTGATTAGCTGCCATATTTCAAACCTGAAATAGTTAGTACGCTACTGCGTGTTTATTCGTGGATCTTAGCCACAACGCCAGCACCAACGGTACGGCCGCCTTCGCGGATCGCGAAGCGTAGACCTTCTTCCATCGCAATCGGTGCGATCAAAGTTACAGTCATTTGTACGTTGTCACCTGGCATTACCATCTCTACGCCCGCTGGCAATTCAATATCGCCAGTTACGTCAGTTGTACGGAAGTAGAACTGTGGACGGTAGCCTTTGAAGAATGGCGTGTGACGGCCACCTTCGTCTTTGCTTAGTACGTATACTTCAGCTTCGAACTTGGTGTGTGGGGTGATTGAGCCAGGCTTCGCACAAACTTGGCCACGCTCAACTTCGTCACGCTTAAGACCACGTAGCAATAGGCCTACGTTGTCACCTGCTTGACCTTCGTCAAGTAGCTTGCGGAACATTTCAACACCGGTCACGGTGGTGTTCGCAGTGTCGCGAATACCCACGATAGCGATCTCTTCGCCCACTTTAATGATGCCGCGCTCAATACGACCGGTAATTACGGTACCGCGACCTGAGATTGAGAATACGTCTTCAACCGGCATTAGGAAGTCGCCGTCTACTGCACGCTCTGGCTCAGGAATGTAGGTGTCTAGCGCTTCGATTAGCTTGTCGATCGCTTGAGTACCGATCGCTGAATCGTCGCCTTCTAGGGCTTTCAAAGCAGAACCAGTGATAACCGGTGTGTCGTCACCTGGAAAGTCGTAGGTGTCTAGCAGCTCACGCACTTCCATTTCTACTAGTTCTAGTAGCTCTTCGTCATCAACCATGTCCGCTTTGTTCAGGAATACAACGATGTAGGGAACACCTACCTGACGTGACAATAGGATGTGCTCGCGAGTCTGAGGCATAGGGCCGTCAGCTGCGTTTACTACCAAGATAGCGCCGTCCATTTGGGCAGCACCAGTAATCATGTTTTTAACGTAATCCGCGTGACCTGGGCAGTCAACGTGAGCGTAGTGGCGAGATTCTGACTCGTACTCAACGTGGGCGGTAGAAATCGTAATACCGCGCTCGCGCTCTTCCGGTGCGTTATCAATCTGGTCGTAGGCTTTTGTCTCACCGCCAAACTTCTTCGCTTGGGTTACGGTAAGTGCCGCAGTCAGAGTGGTTTTACCATGGTCAACGTGGCCAATTGTACCTACGTTTACATGGGGTTTATTACGTTCAAACTTTTCTTTAGCCATTTTAAGGCTCCCTTTAGAACCAATTATTCGCCACTAAGGACTTAAACCGACGAGACGCTAAATTTCGCCTCTAACTTTTTTCACAATCGCTTCAGCTACCGCCTTTGGCGCTTCTGCATAGCGATCAAATTCCATGCTGTAGCTTGCCCTACCCTGAGTCGCAGACCGCAAGTCAGTGGAATAGCCAAACATTTCAGCCAATGGCACTTCCGCTCTGATCTGCTTGTTACCAGCAGCCATATCGTCCATGCCCTGAACCACTCCGCGACGACGGTTAAGATCACCCATCACATCGCCCATATTGGCTTCCGGCGTTTCCACCTCTACCGCCATCATGGGCTCCAGTAATATCGGGCTAGCATTTAAGCAACCCTCTCTTACCGCCATCGAACCAGCAATTTTGAATGCCATCTCGTTTGAGTCTACGTCGTGGTAAGAACCATCAATCAACGTGACCTTAACGTCTAGCACCGGATAACCAGCAACCACACCATTCTGCAGCTGTTCTTGGCAACCCTTATCGACCGAGGGGATGAACTCCTTAGGAACGGCCCCGCCTACGATCTCATTAACAAACTCATAACCAGCCCCGGCTTCATTTGGTTCAATCTTGAGCACCACGTGCCCATATTGACCTTTACCGCCAGTCTGGCGAACAAACTTACCGGCCTGCTCAACCGAGCTCCGTATCGTTTCTCGATACGCCACCTGAGGTGCGCCGATGTTTGCCTCAACGTTGAACTCGCGCTTCATGCGATCAACGATAATCTCCAGATGAAGCTCGCCCATTCCCGAAATAATGGTTTGGCCAGTTTCTTCATCCGTCTGCACTTTGAAAGATGGATCCTCTTGAGCCAACTTACCGAGCGCGACACTCATCTTCTCTTGGTCCGCCTGTGTCTTGGGCTCTACCGCTACCGAAATAACCGGCTCCGGAAACTCCATGCGCTCAAGAATAATCTTGGCGCTCTGCTCACAGAACGTATCACCGGTAGTGACTTCTTTGAGCCCCACTGCTGCCGCAATATCGCCGGCGCAGACCTCTTTAATCTCTTGCCGATCATTTGAATGCATCTGCAACAAACGACCAATACGCTCACGCTTTCCTGACGTAGCGTTATAAACCGTCGACCCCGTTTTAACCACACCGGAATAAACCCGGAAAAACGTCAACGTACCCACAAAGGGGTCGGTCGCAATTTTAAACGCCAAGGCCGAAAACGGCGCTTCATCCGATGCCTCACGCGTTAGCGTTTTTTCAACATCGTCAACCTCTGTACCTTCAACCGCAGGCACCTCAACCGGAGACGGGAGGTATTCAACCACGGCATCTAGAACTGCTTGCACACCTTTATTTTTAAAGGCAGAACCGCAGAACATCGGCACAATTTCATTCGCCAGCACACGCGCACGCAAACCAGCTTTAATCTCCCGCTGGGACAACTCACCATCTTCCAGGTATTTGTCCATCAGCTCTTCACTGCCTTCAGCAGCCACTTCCACCAACTCTTCACGCATGCTTTCGCAGCGAGCTAGCAGATCCGCGGGCACTTCCTCCTCGCGGTAGCTCATGCCTTGGGTTGCATCATCCCAGTACACGGCCTTCATCTTGATGAGATCCACCACACCAACGAAGTCTTCTTCTTCGCCAATATTGACCTGCATCGGCACAGCCAATGCGCCCAAGCGCTCTTTGACCTGCTCTACAACACGCAAGAAGTCCGCACCAACGCGATCCATCTTGTTCACGAAACCAATTCTTGGTACGTGATATTTGTTGGCTTGTCGCCAAACTGTTTCCGACTGTGGCTGCACACCACCAACGGCACAGTAGACCATCACCGCCCCATCCAGAACCCGCAGCGAACGCTCCACCTCAATGGTGAAGTCTACGTGGCCCGGCGTATCAATAATATTGATACGGTGCGGCTCAAATTGTTTATCCATCCCCGGCCAGAACGCAGTGGTTGCTGCAGAAGTGATCGTGATACCACGCTCTTGCTCCTGCTCCATCCAATCCATTGTCGCCGCACCGTCATGAACCTCACCAATTTTGTGAGACATTCCGGTGTAATACAGAATCCGTTCGGTAGTTGTTGTCTTACCTGCGTCAATATGCGCTGAGATGCCAATATTTCGGTACAACTCAATCGGGGTTTGACGCGCCACGTTTTCTGCCTTTCTACTCGATACTCAAATCGAGGCCCCAACCACTACCAACGGAAGTGAGAGAATGCCTTGTTAGCCTCAGCCATACGGTGAGTATCTTCACGCTTCTTACAAGCCGCACCGCGACCCTCTAAAGCATCAACCATTTCCGCACCCAAACGAATCGCCATAGTGCTTTCGCCGCGCTTACGCGCCGCGTCAATCAACCAACGCATTGCAAGCGTAGACTGACGAGCCGGACGAACTTCTACAGGCACTTGGTAAGTAGCACCACCCACACGGCGAGATTTAACCTCAACGCGAGGAGCTACTTGCTCTAATACTTCGGTGATCTTGCCATCAGCCTCTGCAATCCCTTTGGATTCCATGTGGTCAATTGCACCGTAAACAATTTTTTCTGCAACCGATTTTTTACCATCAACCATTACCATGTTGATGAATTTGGTTAGCACCTCACTACCAAACTTAGGATCTGGCAGGATTTCTCGTTTTTCCGCGACTCTACGACGTGACATATCTAGTACCTAACCCTAACCCTTAGGACGCTTTGCGCCGTACTTAGAACGACCTTGACGACGAGACTCAACGCCCGCGCAATCCAAGGTGCCACGAACAGTGTGGTAACGCACACCAGGCAAATCTTTAACACGACCGCCGCGGATTAACACTACAGAGTGCTCTTGAAGGTTGTGACCCTCACCACCAATGTAGCTAGACACTTCAAAACCATTAGTTAGGCGCACACGAGCCACCTTACGCATCGCCGAGTTCGGCTTTTTAGGCGTAGTGGTATATACACGAGTACATACACCACGTCGCTGAGGACACGCCTGCAATGCAGGAACATTGCTCTTGTAAGTTTTTGGACTGCGCGGCTTGCGCACCAACTGGTTAATTGTTGCCATCTATACGTTTCCGCCTTTATTTACGGGCGTTTCGGGTTGTCTTTGGACATACAAAACAGACCCAAATCACTGGGCCTGCAGAAAAGAGGGCGCAATTGTATGGATGAGCCCTTGAGGTGTCAAGGAAAACTTGGGGTATTTTCAGGGCATCGCCACAAGGCGCAAAATGCCAACCCACGCTAGTTAGGGGCTAGATTTACAACAAACAAATAGCGAACACAAAAAAGCCCCAACGAAGGGGCTTTTAATGAGCAAACAGCACCCAGAAGCTAGCTGAATGCAGCGCCTAACTTACGCAGTGCGTTAGCCTCAATTTGTCGAATGCGCTCAGCGGACACCTGATAGCGATCCGCCAACTCATGCAAAGTCGACTTAGGCTCCTGAATCCAGCGAGCACGGATAATATCCTGACTACGTTGGTCCAAAGCCTGCAGCGCGAGCTGCAACTTAGCCGAATTACGTTGCTGCCACTGGTCCGCCTCTACCTGTTCAGCCGGATCCGCACCCTTAGACTCTAAATAAGCCGCCGGTGCTTTCCAAGCATCATCCTCGTCGTCCGCAGATGCATCAACGGCCACATCATGGCTATAAAGGCGCTTTTCCATCTCCCGCACATCAGACTCTTTAACACCCAGGTCCGCTGCCACCGCTGCGGTCTCATCCGCCGACAACCAATTTAGACCTGACTTCGCCTTACGTAAATTAAAGAATAACTTACGCTGCGCCTTGGTGGTGGCCACCTTAACTAAGCGCCAATTCCGAATCACATACTCGTGAATCTCGGCCTTAATCCAGTGCACAGCAAAGCTCACCAGACGCACTTCTTTATCGGGATCAAAACGCTTAACTGCTTTCATCAGGCCGACATTGCCTTCTTGGATCAAGTCAGCCAATTGCAAGCCATAACCAGAATAACTCCGAGCGATATGCACCACAAAACGCAAATGGCTCAACACTAGTTTTTGTGCCGCCAACATATTCTGTTCTTGTTGCCATTCACGAGCCAATGATTGCTCTTCTTCAACCGTAAGCATTGGCAACTGGTTAACCGCATGGATGTAACTATCCAAGCTTCCCGCCGACAGCGGGATCGCCAAAGCACGATTACCTTGTAAAACTAAGTCATTCATAGCGATATTTATACCACAATTAGCACTCGTTTGAATAGAGTGCTAATTATTGCAATAGTTCGATCCGCTCGTTACTTTTTCTTGGGGCGGTCCCAGTCGACACTTTGTTGCTTGACCCGCGTGAGCGTGAGCTGATCGGCTGGCGCATCCTTACGCAAGGTAGTGCCAGCACCAATCGTAGCGCCAGCACCAACGGTCACCGGTGCTACTAAATTCGAGCCAGAGCCAATGAACGCACCATCCTCAATCACGGTTTGATGCTTATTCGCCCCATCGTAATTACAGGTAATGGTGCCCGCACCCACATTAACCCCCTTACCCACTGTTGCGTCACCCACGTAACTCAGGTGGTTCACCTTACTGCCAACACCAATATGAGCTTTTTTGGTTTCCACAAAATTACCGATCTTGGCGCCTACCTCAAGTTGCGTACCCTCACGCAAGCGAGCATATGGACCAATGTCTGCATTCGCACCGATATAGGCTCCATCAATGTGGCTAAAGGCCTTAATAACAGCACCCTTGCCAATGCGCGAATCCTTAATTACACAGTTGGCGCCAATTTGAACGTTATCTGCCAACGTTACGTCACCCTCGAACACACAATTTATATCGACGGTAATATCTTGCCCCACGACCAACGTGCCGCGAACATCAACTCGAGCTGGGTCCAACAAAGTAACGCCACGCTCCATTAATCCATCCGCAATCCGCGACTGATACACCCGCTCCGCTTCTGCTAGCTGCGCACGGTTATTGGCGCCCGCCACTTCAGTGGCGTCATCACAAACCACCGCAGCGGCTCGGTCACCGTCTGCATTTGCAATCGCCACCACGTCAGTTAGGTAGTATTCGCCCTGTGCGTTGTCGCTTGATAGTTGGTTTAGCCAACCGGCCAACTTGGAACCCGACAGCGCCATCAAGCCGGTGTTCACTTCATCAATCGCTAACTGCTCTGGCTTAGCATCTTTATGCTCAATAATGGCATCCAGCGAGCCGTCAGCAGCCCGCACAATCCGGCCGTAGCCCGTAGGGTCCGACTGTTTTACAGACAACACAGCCACATCTGCCGAGCCCAGGCCGGCAAGTAGTTTTTGACAAGTCTCTACTCGCACTAGCGGCACATCGGCATAGAGCACAATCACCTGATCGCTATCACATTGAGGTAAGGCCTGAACTACCGCATGACCGGTTCCCAATTGCTCTGCCTGCTCGACCCATTGAACCGCTTCTCCGGCAAAGGTTTGTTTGATGGCATCACCACCATGCCCGTACACCACCACCACCTTTTCCGCACCCAACTCGTAAGCTGTATCGATCACATGGCCCAGCATTGGCTTACCACCCACCGGGTGCAACACCTTAGGTAGAGCCGAACGCATCCGAGTGCCTTGACCAGCGGCCAAAATTACAGCAGTTAAGGACATTTGAGTTCTCTTCACTTTATTTAGGTTTTTGTTTAGTTTACCGCGAGGCAGTACGCCCAAAAACAAAAAAAGCGTCCAATGACCGAAGTCATGGACGCTTTAAACAAGCCAGTAAAGACGCTAATTAACGACCAGACTTACGCTTACGATAGTTTTCCAGCACTTGAAGACGAGCAATAGCTACAGCCAAGTCCGCCTGAGCCAAACCAACTTCAGCATCAGTTTTCTGGCTTTCAATCGCCTCTTCAGCTCGCTGCTTAGCTTCGATAGCGGCGGCTTCATCGATGTCGCCAGCACGAATAGCGGTATCAGCGAGCACAGTGACTTGATTTGGTTGAACCTCAAGAATTCCACCAGAAACAAATACATGCACTTCATCTTTACCGCCGTTCAAGACCCGCACCTCACCAGCGCGAAGACTTGTTAGCAGCGGGGTGTGCTTAGGCGAAACACCCACATCACCTTGAATCGCCGGGCACACCGCCATTTCAGCAGTACCACTGAAAATCTGACCCTCTGCACTAACGATATCTACTTGAATAGTACTCATGAATTCTTACTCTACTGTGAGCCAATTTGACCCCGAAGGGCCAAAGTCGTCTGGGCGAACCCAGAACGGCTTACATGTCTTTCGCTTTCTCGATGGCTTCGTCGATAGTACCAACCATGTAGAACGCCTGCTCAGGCATGTGGTCGTACTCACCATCAAGAATACCTTTAAAGGCACGAATGGTGTCTTTCAGGCTTACGTATTTACCAGGAGAACCGGTGAATACTTCTGCCACGAAGAACGGCTGCGACAAGAAACGCTGGATCTTACGAGCACGCGCCACGTCACGCTTATCTTCTTCAGACAGTTCGTCCATACCTAAGATGGCGATAATGTCTTTCAACTCTTTGTAACGCTGCAATACAGACTGTACGCCACGTGCTACTGCGTAGTGCTCTTCACCGATAACTAGCGGATCAAGCTGACGCGAAGTTGAATCCAGAGGATCTACCGCAGGGTAAATACCTAGCTCAGCGATGTTACGAGACAATACAACTGTCGCATCCAAGTGAGCGAAGGTTGTCGCTGGCGACGGATCAGTCAAGTCATCCGCAGGTACATATACCGCTTGGATAGAGGTAATAGAACCAGTCTTAGTAGAAGTAATACGCTCCTGCAGCGCACCCATCTCTTCCGCAAGTGTTGGCTGGTAACCTACCGCAGAAGGCATACGACCTAGTAGCGCAGATACTTCAGTACCCGCCAAGGTATAACGGTAAATGTTGTCAACGAACATTAGAACGTCACGACCTTCATCACGGAACGCTTCCGCCATGGTTAGACCCGTCAAGGCAACACGAAGACGGTTACCCGGTGGCTCATTCATCTGGCCGTATACCAGTGATACTTTGTCAATAACGTTTGAGTCGGTCATCTCGTGATAGAAGTCGTTACCCTCACGAGTACGCTCACCTACACCAGCAAATACTGAGTAACCACTGTGCTCAATCGCGATGTTACGGATCAGCTCCATCATGTTTACGGTTTTGCCTACACCAGCACCACCGAACAAACCAACTTTACCGCCTTTCGCGAACGGGCAAAGTAAGTCAATTACTTTAATACCGGTCTCTAGCAGCTCGGTACCGCCTGACTGCTCGTCATAGCTTGGTGGCTCACGGTGAATTGGCATGCGGGCTTCTTCGCCAATCGCGCCTTTTTCGTCAATCGGCTCACCTAGCACATCCATGATGCGGCCAAGTGTCGCTTTACCAACAGGCACAGAAATCGGCGCGCCTGAAGCTTCAACAGCCAGACCACGGCGCAAACCTTCCGAAGAACCCAGCGCAATGCAACGAACCACGCCGTCGCCCAGCTGCTGCTGTACTTCTAAAGTTAGACCAGTCTCAGTCACCCTCAATGCTTCATAAACGGCAGGCACTGCGTCCCGCGCGAATTCGGCATCAATTACGGCGCCAATTACTTGTACGATTTTTCCGGAGCTCATATTCCAAATCCTCAGTCAGAGGTTTCGCTATTACGCGTTACTTAAATATAAAAATTTTCTACTGCGGTTATACCGCAGCAGCGCCAGCTACAATTTCTGTCAATTCGGTCGTAATGGCCGCTTGACGAGCTTTGTTGTAAACCAGCTGCAAGTCTTCAATCAGGGTGCCAGCATTATCGGAAGCGGCCTTCATTGCCACCATCCGTGCCGCCATCTCACAAGCCACATTATCAACTGCGGCTTGGTACACCTGAGATTCCACGTAGCGCTTTAACACGCCATCCAACAGCTCTTCAGCCGCCGGCTCGTAGATGTAATCCCAATGTTGTGGCAGCTCTTCGTCAGAAACCGGCACTACCGGCAACAATTGTCCAACATCAGGCTTCTGAGTCATGGTGTTAACAAAACTGTTGTTGGCCAAATAAAGACGATCAAACTCACCCTCATCAAAACCATCCAACATGACTTTTACAGCGCCAATGATGTCGACCAGATGCGGCGCATCACCCAAATTTTCTGTACTAGCAACGATATCGGCGTTAACACCACGAAAGAAACTCGCAGCTTTACGACCAATAACGCTTAACTTAACTTCAACACCCGCTTTCTGCTGCTCCTGCATGAACTGCAGAGTCTTACGAAACAGGTTGATGTTCAAACCGCCACACAGACCGCGGTCTGTCGCCACGACAATGATGCCAACTTTTTTAACATCATCGGTAGCGACCAGATAGGGATGAGTAAAATCCGGGCTGGCATCAGCCAAATGCCCGATCACATTACGCATCTTCTCGGCATATGGGCGGCTGGCCGCCATGCGATCTTGAGCCTTACGCATTTTACTCGCCGCCACCATTTCCATGGCTTTGGTGATCTTTTGCGTATTTTTAATACTCTTGATCTGAGTGCGAATTTCTTTTGCGTTTGCCATCTATTCAGTTCCTCGTCATCGCCTGCGACAGCTATCGCCAAGGCATCACGCCTGGCGATGACCTTGAGTAGACCTAGTAAACACCGTTAGCTTTGAACTCATCCAAAGCGGCAGTAAGTTGCGCTGCAAAATCGTCGTTCCAGTCACCCTTCTCGTCGATGGCGTCTAGTAGCGATTTGTAGTTAGCATGCATGAAGGCGTGCACCGCAGCTTCATAATCAACAACTTTGTTTACTTCAACGTTATCTAGGAAGCCTTCGTTAGCAGCGAACAACGAAACAGACATTTCCGCAACCGATAGCGGCGCGTATTGCTTCTGCTTCATCAACTCGGTTACGCGCTGACCGCGCTCAAGCTGCTTACGAGTCGCATCATCAAGATCTGATGCAAATTGTGCGAACGCCGCCAGCTCACGATACTGAGCCAAGGCCAAACGCACACCGCCACCTAACTTCTTAACCGCTTTAGTCTGCGCCGCACCACCTACACGTGATACAGACAAACCAGCGTTAATCGCAGGACGGATACCACTGTTGAACAAATCAGTCTCTAGATAGATTTGGCCATCAGTAATAGAAATCACGTTGGTTGGTACGAAGGCAGATACGTCACCCGCTTGGGTTTCGATAATTGGCAACGCAGTAAGCGAACCGGTTTTACCTTTCACTGCACCGTCGGTGAACTTCTCTACGTATTCAGCGTTAACGCGAGCGGCACGCTCAAGCAAACGCGAGTGTAGATAGAACACGTCACCCGGATAAGCTTCACGACCCGGAGGACGCTTAAGCAATAGTGATACCTGACGGTAAGCCCAAGCTTGCTTGGTCAAATCATCGTATACGATCAGTGCGTCTTCACCGCGATCGCGGAAGTACTCACCCATCGCGCAGCCAGCGTAAGGAGCCAAGAACTGCATTGCAGCGGGATCAGCCGCAGCAGCAGCCACAATAGTGGTGTGCTCTAGCGCGCCGTGCTCTTCAAGCTTACGTACTACGTTAGCAATCGAAGATTGCTTTTGGCCGATCGCTACATAAATACATTTAACGCCGGTGCCTTTTTGGTTGATGATGGCATCAACGGCTACCGCGGTTTTACCGGTCTGACGGTCACCAATAATCAACTCACGCTGACCACGACCTACAGGAACCATCGCATCAATCGCTTTCAAGCCAGTTTGCACAGGCTCGTCTACTGATTGGCGGGCAATTACGCCTGGCGCTACTTTTTCTAATGGCTCGGTGCCGGCAGCATCAACTGCGCCCTTGCCATCAATGGGCTCACCCAGAGCATTTACTACACGACCTAGCAGGCCTTCACCCACTGGAACCTCAAGAATACGACCCGTAGTTTTTACTTCGTCGCCTTCTTTAAGGTGTTTGTAGTCACCAAGTACTACCGCACCTACTGAGTCACGCTCCAAGTTAAGCGCCAATGCGAACGCGTCGCCTGGCAACTCAAGCATCTCACCGAACATCGCGTCTTGAAGACCGTGTACTCGAATAATGCCGTCACTAACGCTAACGATAGTGCCTGTGTTACGTGCTTCAGCGGCAGACTCAAAGTTGCCGATGCGCTGTTTAATCAGATCTGAAATTTCTGAAGGATTCAGTTGCATGTCCGTATCCTTGTTAATGTGTCAATGACGAAGCCAAGCCAGCCAGCTTGGCGCGTACAGAGCCGTCAACCACCAAGTCGCCTGCGCGAACAATGGCACCACCGATCAATGATTCATCAATCGTTGTGGTTAGATTAACGTCTGTACCCAGTTTGTCTTTCAGGCGAGCGGTTATTGCTTCACGCTGTGCATCAGTAAGCTCAGTGGCCGAGACCACCTCCGCTTCGGTAACCTTTTCCGCTTCGGCGCGTAGTGCTTCGTACTGCGCTGCCAAATCTACCGCCACCGTCAAACGATCATTTTCGGCCAACAAAGCCACAAGATTACGGGTTTCCGCATCTTCCGCCTTCATTGCACCCAAAATCGCCTCAACGAGTTGTGCGCGGTCAACAGCTGGGGACGCAATCGCCTGCCGAACTGTTTCGTTTTCTGTTACCTGAGCTAAATTACCCAAACGGTCCGACCAGTCATTGAAAGCTTGCGCGGATTGCGCCATTTCAAATACGGCCTTAGCGTATGGTCTAGCTAAGCTGCTTGATTCTGCCATTGACGTGCTACCTGCTCTTTGCGGGTTCGTACTGCAAGTTCGTAGTCACCACTAATACGCTTAACTAAAGGCGCGCCGCCAAGTCATCCAACAAATCAGCATGTGCTTTCGCATCCAGCTCTTTGTTGATAACTCGACCAGCACCTTCAACTGCAAGCGCCGCAACCTCTGCTCGTAACGCTTCACGCGCACGGGCAATTTGCTGCTCTAGCTCCGCTTCACCGCCCGCAAGAACGCGATCCGCTTCGGTCTGCGCAGCAGACTTAGCTTCTTCAACAATCTCACTATGACGAGCGTTAGCTTGAGCGACGATGTTGGCGGCCTGCTCACGGGCTTCACGCAACAGGGCGTCTTTTTCGCCTTGTGCATTTGCCAGTTCGCGAGTACCGCGTTCAGCAGCAGCCAAACCTTCGGAAATCCGGGTTTGGCGCTCTTCCATCGCTTGCGCTATTGGTGGCCAAACGAACTTCATGGTGAACCAGACGAAGGCCGCGAAGACCAACATCTGAACAATAATTGTGGCGTTTACACCCACGGCTGTTCTCCCACTAAAGTTCGTAAAAATTCGCTACTAAGAAAGATCTTAGGCGCCCAGTGCAGCTAGCAATGGGTTAGCGAACATCAACAACATGCCCATAGCAACACCGATAATTGAAACGGCGTCAAGTAGACCAGCGATGATGAACATACGAGTTTGTAGCATGCCAGCCATTTCTGGTTGACGTGCTGCGCCTTCTAGGAATTTACCGCCTAGTAGACCGAAACCAATACCGGTACCAAGAGCAGCAAGACCGAAGATAAGGCCTACAGTGATTGCAGTTGAGCTCTGGATTTGTGCAATGAGTGCTTCCATCGAAACTTCCTCAGCTAGAGTTGTAGTAAAACTAAAAAAAACCAAAAACAAACGGTACTAGAAAAACTAGGCCCGAATTAGTGCTCTTCGTAAGCCATGCTGAGATAAACAATCGTCAGCGTCATAAAGATAAAGGCTTGCAAAGTAATTACCAGGATGTGGAAGATCGCCCACGCCAAACCAGCGAGGAACTGACCAATACCAAATCCGACCGTACTTGCATCAAACCCCTGGCTATTCAGGGTAAACAAGGCGATCAAAATAAAGATCAACTCGCCGGCATATAAGTTACCGAAGAGTCGCAATGACAATGAAATTGGCTTCGCCAAGTACTCAACCGTGTTAAGCACCAAGTTAGCAGGCAAACCCCAAGTTCCAAACGGATGGAACAAAAATTCTTTCGCAAAACCAATCGCACCCTTACCACGGAAGCTGTAAACAAAGATCAGCAAGAACACTGACATTGACAGCGCGAAGGTCGCACTCATATCCGCCGAAGGCACCACACGCATATATACGTGATGAGGATCAGCACCAAAGAAGGTCGAACCCACCCAAACAGCGATATTCGGAATCAAATCAACTGGAATCAAATCCATAAAGTTCCACAGGAACACCCAGACAAAAACCGTCAACGCCAGCGGCGCAATCAGCTTATCTTTCGCGTGAAAACTTTCTTTTACGGAGTTGTCGACAAAGTCAACGATGATTTCAACAAAGTTTTGCCACTTACCAGGAACATCGGCAGTCGCCTTCTTAGCAGCAAAACGGAATGAAACAAGAAACAACAAACCCAGCACAAAGGAAAACAGTACGGTATCAACATTAACCGCCCAGAAACCCTCACCAATGGTCCAGTGCTCAAGGTGGTGGGTAATGTAGCCAGCCGGTGTGACTTCGTGCCCTGCCGCTTCAGTCGCCATGCGTTTCTCTCTACGTGCTTCTTATAACCACCGCAGCGCAAACAAATACACTGCCGTGGCTGCAAACCAAGCGCTAAATAGCGCCACAAAATAATCACTAAATAACTTTGCTGCGACTGCAAACAGCAGCGCGGCCAGCAACAGCTTAATCGCCTCAGCCCTAAACACCGCTCGCAACATCTGTTGCGGCTGCGCCCCAGGCCCTAGCGCAAAACTGCGCACAGCAAAGAACAGATTAGTTACCACGGCGATCAACCCACCAAAAGCAGCCGCCGTAGCTGGCTGTTTCCCTGCTGCAACCAGCCACATTAGTGACACCACGATCGCAACTAGAATTTGGGTTCGCACCAGCCGCATCGGCAACTGATGGCGCGCTGTTTTTTTAGCTGCGCTCATAACCTTGTTCTTAGCAAGCTCGAACCTCGCCGCAAACCCATTTTAAGATTTACATTTGGCCAGGCCGAAAAAAGTGCGCGAAGTATATTCATCCGACCCCTTCGGGTCAATGCTGCACCGCAAAAAACTAACGGATTCTGGCAAGAATCCCGTCCAGCTCATCCAGCGAGCTGTACTTAATCGTTAACTGGCCTTTACCCGCCTTGTTGTAGCGCACGTTAACAGCCGCACCCAAGCGTTCAGACAAGTCACGCTCTAAGCGAGTCACATCAGGATTGTCGACCTCTTCTGCGCCCTTTTCGGCTGTTGCGCCCTGCATAATCTTGCGAACCAAGGCTTCGGTTGCACGCACCGACAAACCGCCTGCGACAATTTTTTGCGCCACAGAAAGCTGCTGCTCTACCGGCAGTGGCAGCAAGGCGCGGGCATGGCCCATATCTAACTCACCGGCTTCAACCATCGGCTTCACTTGCAACGACAGCTCCAACAGGCGCAGCAGGTTGCTCACCGCCGCACGCGAACGCCCAACCGCCTCAGCGACTTGCTGGTGAGTCATACCAAACTCATCCATTAAACGCTTCAGGGCAACAGCCTCTTCTAAGGGGTTAAGGTTCTCACGCTGAATGTTCTCAATCAGCGCCATCGCAATGGCGGATTCATCCGGCACATCGCGGACCACCGCCGGCACTTCGTGCAAACCGGCCAGTTGCGCGGCGCGCCAGCGGCGCTCACCGGCGATCAACTCGTATTGGGTACCACCCTGTTCGTTTTCGCCAACCGGGCGCACCACCACAGGCTGAACAATGCCTTGCTGCTTAATGGACTCCGCCAATTCCGCCAACGCGGCCTCGTCAAACACGGAACGCGGCTGATAGCGGCCACGTTGAATATTAACGACAGCAACTTGTTTTAGACTCGCCTGCTCTTCAACACTATTCGGCGCAGGCGCGTCTTTACTTAATAGCGCGTCAAAACCGCGCCCCAGACCTCGTCGTTTTTGTGCCATTACGCTGCTCTCCTCAACAACTCACCCGCCAGCGCCAGATAAGCCTTCGCACCTTTTGAAGCGCGGTCATATTCAATAATAGGTAAGCCGTGGCTCGGCGCCTCTGCCAGACGCACATTGCGCGGAATTTGAGTCCGAAACACCTTGTCACCAAAGTGGTGCACTAATTGTTCCGACACATCATTAGAAAGGTTGTTGCGCGGGTCGTACATAGTGCGAAGAATTCCTTCCACCTGTAAACGCTGATTCAGCGCGCTGCGAATTTTGTCGATGGTATCCAACAACGCCGCCAAGCCTTCCATCGCGTAATACTCACACTGCATCGGCACCAACACGCCATCAGCCACAGCCAACGCATTCAAGGTCAACAGATTCAGTGCTGGCGGGCAGTCAATCAGAATAAAATCAAAGTCGTCTTTTACCGGCGCCAAGGCACGATTCAGAATTTGCTCACGCCCAATCGCGTCGACCAAGCCGACTTCTGCTGCAGTCAAATCAGCATTAGCAGGCAACACCCAAAAACCATGCGCATCCAGCTTCTGAATCGCCTGCCGAGCAGGCATATCATCCAACAACACGTTAGTAATCGAGTTTTCTACCGTGTCCTTATCAATTCCCACACCCATCGTGGCATTGCCTTGCGGGTCTAGATCGACCAACAACACACGCCGCTTGGTACGCGCTAACGCCGCCACAAGATTGACCGCCGTAGTGGTTTTACCAACCCCGCCTTTCTGATTTGCTATCGCGAGAATTTTAGACATGCTTATTCTTTCACCAAGCGCAGCGCACAACGCACACCTTCAACGCCCGGCACTTTTAATGTGTAGGTATTCTGCAAACACCAACCTTGCGGTGCTTGCTCTAATTCTTCATCCGCACGTTGGGACTTCATTGCCAATAGACTGGCGCCATCGGTCATAAACGGTTCGAGTTGAGGCAACATTCTGGCCAGCGGCGCAAACGCGCGGGCCGTTACGGTATCAAAACCCCCAGCGGAGTTGTATTCCTCAATTCGAGAATGCACTACTTCAACATTGGGCAAGCCCAATTCCAGCACCGCTTGTTGAACGAAGCGAGTTTTTTTTACGTTGCTGTCCAATAAGGTGAAATGGCACGCCGGTTGCGCAATTGCCAAGGGAATACCTGGCAGGCCCGCTCCAGTGCCCACATCGAGCAATGTTTTCACGCCACCAATCAGCGGCAATATCGATAATGAGTCGAGAATATGTAACGGCACCATTTCGCGCGGGTCGCGAATTGCGGTCAGGTTATAGGCCTTATTCCATTTGCCCAGTAGTGCAACAAAGCCAGCCAACTGCTCCACCTGACTAGCACTGAGCTCGAGCCCTAAGCGGCGACTACCACTAGCAATATCGTTAACAAACAAAGCACTCATGAACAGGACAGGCTCTCTATAGTTAGGTAGCTCAGGCAACAAGCTTATTTCAGCCACCACCAAGCGGCGCGCGATTATAGAGCAGCCGCCCAAGCAAGCCTAATGCGATCAGTCGATTTTTAGCACTGAAAAACCTAAAGCAAAACCACTATTTCGCTTCACGCATCAGACCACGACCTGCCTCAAAGTCAGCTTTACGCAGCTTAATCTCAAGCTCCACGCTATCAACCATCATGTCACTACTGCGCCCCGTTTGATGATTCACCATTGACGAGCGGCCGGGCCGCCAGAATTTGTCGTTATACAACTGCCAATCATGAGTGGTAAGCGTTTTCAGCCGGTCACCCTTTTTATCAAAAAACTCGGTTTTGAGTGCTCGATAATGCGTCTGGTCAATCCATACAACATGCCGACTGTAACCGGTTTCCTTCACCGTAGGCACGCGCTGCAACTTCCAACACAGCTGGCCGTCATAATCCTCCTCGCCCAGCAGCGTAATGTCGTATTTTTCTGGGTACTGCGAACGCAAATCTTCAATCGCAAATTCGCTCCCAATAAAGGCACCAGAAATATTGGACGCCTTGACCCGCATTTTGCGCTTCAAGCCGGGAATCCACACCCACTGCTGATCACTCTTAGTGCGATTCATATGTGTTAACAGAGCGGTGCCTTTTTCGTCGTAAACAATGAATGAGCGGCCACCATCTTTACCGCCTGCCGATTCCAACAGCCACGTCTGTAGGTTTTGCACATTTTCAGAACCCTGCGCATCACGCAGAATCATGCGCCCTTTCGACTTGGAGCTTTCCCAACCCGCATGATGATCTTCGGCGTATTCAGCGATAGCACTGCCCGCTTGCTGCGGCGTTTTACCGGCAATATCCGGCGCAGCCGACACCACCAACGGCATCGCTAGGCCCAACAGAAAACCTTTAAGCGCTACTTTGGCGCCCATTTTTATTCTCATTAGAGTCTCCAGAATCCAACCACATCAACAGCGGAGGTAAAAAGAAAAAGTCAGCAAATAACGCCATCGCAATAACAATCGCGGTCAATAAACCCATGTCGGCAGTGGGCGCAAAACTGGAAAAAGCCAGCACCAAAAAGCCCAGCACCAGCACCACAGAGGTAACCCAAAGGGCCCGCCCCACTGTCGCGAAAGCATATTCAATTGCTTGCGGCTGATTCTTATTCAGCTCTACACGGCCACGCTGGTATTTACTCAAAAAATGAATCGTATCATCAACCACTATCCCCAACGTCATGCCCATAACCACTGACAACGCGAGATTCACTTGACCATCAATCAGCGCCCACAAACCAAACCCCAAGGCAGCAGGAATCAAATTAGGCACCATACTGATCAAACCCAAACGTAAGGACCCCAATGCAAACACCAGCAATACCGAAATCAGCACTAGCGCTACCACCGTACCTTTGAGCATGCTGCGAATATTACGCTGACCCAGCTCGGCGAACATTTTAGAGGCCCCACTTCCCACCGGATTGATAAACACAGGCGCCTCAGCCGCCATCCAGGCCTGCGCGCGCGCGTCAAATGCCTTGAGCTCTTTCGAGGTAATACGCCCCAACGTCACGCTGACGCGCGCACGCTGCTTGGACAAATCCAACAAGTTATTCAAGCTTTGCCCATAAGGCAGCGACAGCTCATAAATAGTTAAGTACTGCTCCGCTAGATCGGGATTGCCGGGCAAGCGATATTGGCTTTCATGGTCCCCATTGAGCACCCGATTCATTCGTTTCACAATCGGCAGATAGCTGCTTACATGCGCCACTTCAGGCTGCGCCTGCAACCATTGCTCAAAGCGCTCAAGTTGGAAATAAAACGCTGGCTCGGCAATGCCACCCGCTTGCCCCGAGTCCAACGTGAAATGCAACGTTTCCAGCCCGCCCAAATGATTCAAGGCAAAGTCCATTCCAGCCCTTACCTCGTTACTCGGCGCAAACCAAGTACGAAACACGTCATTTAATTCATTACGCGGCAACATCATTAGCAACGGCAGAAAGAGCAGCGCCAAGCCGGGCAATAAGCGGCGACGCTGCGCCACCACCCATACACCTAACGCCTGCAGCCCTTGCGGTGATTCTTTCGTTTGCCGCCCCGCGCCAAACTGCATGACCAGCGCAGGCAACAACCACAACGCCAACCACCAACCCGCCAACACACCGACCGCCACCACATTCCCTAGCTGCTGGAATGGCGGCGCATCAGAAAAGTTAAGCGTAAGAAAACCGATGATCGTGGTGATACTGGTGAGCGAGATCGGACGAAAGTTCACGCGAAGACTATGCAGCAATGCCTGTTGCAGTGGTTCGCCTCGTGCGATATTTTGGCGAAAATTCACAAACAGATGCACGCTATGGGCGATTGCCAAGGTCATAATGATGACCGGGGCCGCCGCTGTCGCGGTGCTCATTACCAAACCAAACCAGCCCGCCAACCCAACCGCAATCAACACTGAAGCAGCAATCACGGCCGCCGTCATCATCACTGCTCGCACGCCCTTTAACATCCACGCCAACACGACAAACATCAGGGCAAAGCTGGCTGGCCAAAGCAGCGTTAAATCTGAAACCGTAGCTTCAGACAAAGTCTGATTGAACGGCACCATGCCAAATAGATGCAGCTCTAACTGCGGCCAACGCTGTTGCGCTTCTGCAAACACGTCACGTGCCGCGGTGGTCACGGTCGGAATTTCCACCCGACGATTAACGCCCGGCAACTGGACTGTTGCCACCAACGTAGCCACATCACCCGTGGCCGATACCAAACGCCCCTGAATGGCCGACTCTGCCATCGCTCGGCGTCGCACTTGCTGGCGATTAGCGGCAGATAAGACACCGGATTCCGGCACCAAGTCTTCGATAATGAGGTCGTCACCATCCGCGTAGCTGTATTGATAGTTGGTGAGCGAGTCGACCCGTTGCACATAGGGCAGTAACCAAGCTTGCGCGGTTAACCACGCCTGCGCCGCCAACATATCAGCCGAAAAGGCGCCATCTGGCTCAGTCGATTTCAGCCCAAACACCACCGTATCAGACTTATAAAACAGCGCCTCTTGCTGCTCGAATGCCAATAGCTCGGGATTATCGGCACTAAAGAACACCCGATAGTCGGCGGTGATTGACAAGCCTTTTAGACCAACTGCACAGACTAACACCAGTGCCAAGCAACCGAGCAGCACCGCGCGTGGCGCGGTGACGCCCAATTGCCACAACTTGGTCATTAATGTAGTCGCCATGGCCACCTATCGCACCCGCTGCGCTTTCAGCACCTAACTGGGCACTGACACTTCAGTCGGCTCGTTGCGTTTCTTATCCAGCTTCATCAACAAGGCTGGCAAGAATAAAAGATCAAAGATCACCGCCAACATAATCGTCATGGCAACCATTTTGCCCATGCTGGCGTTAACGTCGAAGTCAGACAGCCCCAACACAGCGAAACCAGCTGACAACGCCAAGGAAGTCACCATTAACGCCGCGCCCACCGTATCAAAGGCGTATCGAATCGCATCTTCGACCGACTGCCCTTCCACCCGCCGAGCGCGCAAATACTTACTAAGGAAGTGCACCGTATCGTCAACCACGATCCCCAGCGTAATACTGAACACCATCGCCACCGCCAAGTTGATATAGCCCATGGTGTAACCCCAGATACCAAACGCCATCGCTGCTGGGAAGGCATTGGGAATCAGCGATACCACACCAAATTTAACCGAGCGCAGCGCTATCAACAGTGCGCCAGAGATCAACAGAATCGCCACCACTGAGCCGGTCATCATGCTTTTGATATTGCGTTGACCAATATGCGCAAACATTAACGAAACCGACGAGCCATCGGTTTTTAGCTCTGGCGCATTAGCATCAAACCATTCCTGCGCGGCCGCTTCTAGGTCAATAATTTGCTGCGCAGACTGGTCTTTAATCCGCACCCGCAAACGTAGCGCCGATTTATCAAAGTTCATCTGGTTGCCCAAGTCCAAGCCAAACGGCAACGACAACTCAAATAACAAGTGATACTGCGCTGCCAGGTCTTGGCTTTCTGGAATGCGGTAGAAATCCGGATCATCCGAATTCATGACGCGGTTTAGACGCTTAATGGTGCGGCTAAACACATCCACGTGCGACACCTCTGGCCGAGCCTCGTACCAATCCGCGAACCTGTCCACGGTTGCCAGATACCCTGGATCATTAACGCAGTTTGCCTCGCCGCAATTCAATTCATATAGCAGCTCATCAAAACCGGTGAGGTTCTGTTGCAGAAAATCTGCAGCATCACGAAACGGCACACCCTCGTGGAAGTATTGCACCGTGTTGTCATTCAACTCATTACGCGGAGTACCAGAGATCAGCACCGCAGCCACCGCCACAGAACCGATCAAAAACCGAGTCGGATAACGAATAATCATATTCGCCAAGCCGTTGAGCGATACGCCCTTCTTGTTTTCGACTCGACCTTTGGCTGGCAGTGCCATCATCACGCCCGGCAACATGGTTAGCGTGAATAACCAAGCCGCCATCACGCCAATCGCACAAATATTGCCCAGCTCTGAAATTGGCGGTGAATCGGAAAAGTTAAGACTTAGAAAACCAATTGCCGTGGTTACCGACGTCAGAAACACCGGCTGCATATTGACCGATAGCGTCGCCTGCATGGCATGCGCGCGATCCAAGCCATTACCCAAGTTACGCAAGTAAAGAATTAACAAATGCACCGCATCACAAACCGCCAGCGTCATAATCACCACAGGTGCCGACACGTTAATTTGGTTGAGCGGAATCCCCAGCCAACCAGAGGCACCTTCTGCCGCCAGGGTACTCATGCCGACGATGGTTAAAGTGGTAAGCACCGCGGCCCAGCTACGGAAAAAGTAAAACAACAACAGGATGATGAGGCCGTACATCACCGGCACCAGCGTCACCATGTCTTGCACCGCGTTTTCGTTGAACGCGTTATTCACAATCAACACCCCCATCAAGTGAATTTTGTGGCCGGGGTATTTTGCTTCTAGCTCGTCTCGCTTAGCGCGCGACAGAGCAACAATTTCTATGGTTTGCGCATCGTATTCGCGGCGGTCTTCTGGCATATCAAGGCTGGCGGTCACCGCACTGACATGCGCTTGGTCAGACACCATATTGCGCACCAGCAATGGCTCAGCCAAGGCAATCTCACGCGCTTTAGCGCGTTCCTCGGGGGTAGCCGACGCCGCATCCTCGATCAGGTCAATCACAATCAAGTCATCGCCTTCGGCATAGGTGTGCTGGTAATTGGTGAGCGAGTCAACGCGACTAGAGAAAGGCATCTGCCAACCGAACTCGGTCAGCTCTTCAATCAGCAGCAAGGTGTCGGTGGTGAAAACATCACCGTCTTCTGGCGCCACAATAAAGGTCATGCCGTCGTCTTTTACAAAGGCTTCTTGCAGACGGTTATAGGTTTTGAGGTGTGGGTTGTCTGGCTTAAAGAAAATTTTGTAGTCGCTTTCGAAGTACAAATTCTTACCGCCGTAAGCCAAGGCGGCCAGTAGCAACATTGAGACCACCATTAACCACTTACGATTTTGCACCAACCACCAAGCGATGCGGCTATTAATATCAGCCATGCCCAACTCCCAGAAAACGAATAATGATTGGCATTTAAACACAGTTCCCAAGCATTAAAATTGACTTATCAATCAGATAACTAACCGTAATCCTGCAAATAGATTATTACTTACAGGCTCCATGTTTCACCTCGTTTATGTCTATACTCTTAATTGGGGGATATGGGTTACACCACATATAAGGGGATAGCGATGGGCTCAGTCGGCGAGTTTCTGGCCTATAACAATTTACTACCGCACGGTCACTGCTTATTTTGGCGCCCTGACCTATTAATGCTGCACGTAGTATCTGATGCGCTGATCGCGCTGGCTTACTTCAGCATACCGCTGACATTGATTGAGCTGCTGCGCCGACGCAAAGATTTAGTCTTTAACCATATCTTCTTGATGTTTGCTGCCTTTATTCTGGCCTGCGGATTGACTCACGTCTTGAATATTGCCGATATATGGCTGGCGCTATACCCAGCCAGCGGCTTAATGAAGGCGTTTACCGCCATCATTTCGCTCATTACCGCGGTGACCTGCTGGAAGCTTTTACCCGCCGCAGAAAGCTTGCCCAGCCCCAGCCAACTGGCCGACGAGGTGTCCCGACGAGTCGAAGCGGAACAAGAATTACGTAGCATCAACTATGACCTTGAACAACGAGTGGCGGAGCGCACCGACGAAATCAACCAGATCAACCAACAACTGCGGCAAGAAATTATTGAACGCGAACACGCGCAGGACCGGGCCGAGTTCTTGGCAGCCGTGGTGCACTACTCTGACGATTCGATCGTTCGGATCGACCTGGACGGTTTAGTGCAGAGCTGGAACGCTGGCGCTGAAAAGTTGTATGGCTACAGTGAACAAGAAATGCTGGGACAGCACATCAGCAAACTCTTCCCACCCGACGCACCCGAATTAAAACAGGTTATCGAGGATAACCAATCTCCAACCACAGACAAACGAGTCACCAATGAAGTGGTGCGAGTCACCAAGTCTGGCGAATATTTACATGTGTTGCTGACCATCTCGCCAATTAAAGACCAAGCTGGCAACATCACAGGCTATGCTGGCATTTCACGCAGCATCCAAGAACGGATCGAAAACGAACAACGCCTGCAAGCCAGCACAGAAGAACTTCTGAAAGCCAATGCCGACTTAAAAGACTTTGTTTATATCGCCTCACATGATTTACAAGAGCCATTGCGGTTAATCACCAGTTATCTGCATATTCTGGATGAAGATTACGGCGATAAATTTGACGAAGACGGCAAACGCTATTTGGGCTACACCCTAGAATCGGCAGACCGACTACAACATTTAATTTTAGACCTGCTTGGTTATTCGCGCCTAACCACCAATACCCAACCCATTACCGAATGCGACTCGCGAGAAGTTATTAAAACCGCACTTGATGACTTGCAACTCGCTGTGAATAACAAACAAGCCCAAATAATACTGGCAGATAATCTACCACTGCTGCGCTGCGACCAAACGCAACTGCGTTTACTGTTCCAAAATCTAATCAGCAACTCACTCAAATATTGCGACGACGACGTGACGCCACAGATAAATATTTCCGCCACCGAGGCCGAGCACCACTTTCAGTTCACCATCCAAGACAACGGCATTGGTTTTGACTCCAAACACAGTGACCGCATTTTTCAAGTATTCCGGCGCTTACACGCGCGTCACAAATATGAAGGCACAGGTATTGGGCTGGCAATATGTAAGAAAATTGTTAGCCGACACGGCGGTGAAATTTGGGCCGAATCAGAAGTGGGGAAAGGCAGCCGCTTCCACTTCACCTTGCTAAAAAACCCGCCACAAAAAAGCCTAGCCGACAACAACGCAAACGAGAACAACAGCAATGGATAATGACGCACGCCCTGCACAATTACTGTTAGTTGAAGACAACCCAGCAGAGGCTGAGCTAATTCAACGGGTTTTCAAGCGGGAGAAGATCAACAATACAATTTTCCATGTGGAATCCGGTGAAGCTGCGCTTGATTTCCTTAATCAACGCGGCGAACACAGCAATGCGCCCACCATTGACCTTGTGTTGCTCGATCTGAACCTTCCCGACATGAGCGGAATAGACGTTTTAATCGAAGTTCGCAAATCGGCCACACTGACCCAGACCCCGATCGTGATGTTGACCAATTCCCGTAACCCTGCAGATATTGACGAAGCCTACCGTGAACATGTGAACTGCTACGTCACCAAGCCGGTGGGTATTAATGAATTAGCCCAAGTGGTTCAAAGCATCGACGATTTTTGGTTCCGCATTGCGGTCCGCCCTAAGGAATAGGCTACCCACCTACACCAACCAAACCTCACCGTTAATCAACTCGATAGCAACTGACTTCAGCGCCTGACCAAGACAAGGCCCTGCCACACAACGACCATTGTGGATATCAAACAACGCGTCATGGGTACTGCACTGAATATGCTGCTTATCGGCAGCCAGAAAACGGCCATCAATAAAATCTAGCGGCGCACCGGTATGCGGACAGGAGTTGATGTAACAATAAACATCCAGCCCCTTGCGTAACAACATCAAGTTATAACCAGCTGCATACCCGGCTGGCGCGGCAACGGCAATGCTGCCCTCTAACGGAATATCATGCACGTCCGCTAACTTGATCATCGCTATCCACGCCTTGCACGCGCATCAGATAAACCACCAAAAATATCGCGGGCAAACCTACCACAGCAGCGTAAACAAAAAACTCCGCATAACTAGTGGCATCTACCACCACCCCAGAAAAGCCACCAATAAACTTTCCTGGCAAGGTCATGAGTGAGCTAAATAAAGCGTACTGCGTGGCGGTATAGGCGGTATTGGTGAGACTCGACAAATAAGCAATAAAGACGACTGTAGCAATGCCGCCACTGAGGTTATCCGCACTAATCACGACGGCCAACCAAGCCAAATCAGGCCCCACATTCGCCAACCAAGCGAACAGCAAGTTGGTTGATGCCACCATCACCGCGCCCAACAATAGCGGGCGCATAATGCCGTAGCGCACCGTCAATAAGCCACCAAGTGCCGAACCCACAATAGTCATGGCAAAACCAAACACTTTGGTTACGCTAGCAATCTCTGATTTAGTAAACCCAAGATCAATATAGAAAGGGTTCGCCATAATGCCCATCGTGATATCTGACAAGCGAAACACGGCGATAAACAACAATATCACCAAGGCCAACCAACCATTCCGCTGGAAAAAGTCGCCAAACGGGCTCACCACCGCACCAATAAACCAAGTGACCGCTTTCAACAATGCCGGCGGCAAATGCGAATTGCGCTCAGCGAAGCTGACTGCACGCCGCTCAAACAAGACCGACCCGCGCTCCTTTAACTGCGACGGTTCAGCTATCATCAAAGTGGTCACAATGCCTACGAGCATCAGCGCCGCCATTACCCGATAGGCCGTTGACCAATCAAAACCATCCGCGATGTAAAGCGCCCCGGCGCCGGCCACCAACAAAGCTAAGCGATAGCCAAAGATGTAGCTTGCTGCCATTGCAGCTTGGCGGTTTTTTTCCACCGCCTCAATTCGATAAGCATCGATCGTAATGTCTTGGGTGGCCGAGCCAAACGCTACCGCCAAACCCAGTAGCGCCAACGTCGACAAGTGAACCGAAGGATCGGTGGCAGCCATCGCCAGTAACGCAACGGCAATGCAGAGCTGAGCCAGCAGCATCCAACCACGACGTTGCCCCAGCCATTGAGTCAGTAACGGCAGCGGCAAACGATCAACAACCGGCGCCCAGAAAAATTTAATCGAGTAGGTAATGCCAATCCAGCTAAAAAAACCGATCGCGCTGCGGCTAATGCCTTCATCACGCAACCAAGCACTTAACGTGGAAAAAACCAGCAGCAGAGGCAAACCGGCAGAAAAGCCAAGAAATAACATGCCCATCACCCGAGGGTGACGGTAAACCGCGATGGTCTCACGCCATGAGCGTGCAGCGGCCATCTAAGCAAGAACTAAACGGAGAATGATGACCCACAACCACAAGTGGTTTGGGCGTTGGGGTTGCGAATCACAAATTGCTCGCCTTCGAGGCCGCTGGTGTAATCAATTTCCGCACCCACCAAGTATTGAAAACTCATCGGGTCTACCACGAGTTTGACGCCGTCTTTTTCCACACAGGTATCACCATCGTCGCTATTTTCGTCGAAGGTAAAGCCGTATTGAAAACCGCTACAGCCGCCGCCCTGAATAAACACGCGCAGCTTCAAATCAGCATTACCTTCCTCATCTAACAACTCTTTCACCTTCGCGGCCGCAGAGTCGGTAAAGATAAGGCTGGGCGGGCCGCCCGCTGAGTACGATTGTGCTTCAAGGCTCATAGTGGATCACTCATAAAAACGATTCAGCCAGTCAATGACGTCCGATCAATTAAACCAAACTCATAGCTCATTGGCTTAAGTGTAGTCGAATTAGGGCTTGCTAACGATATGGGCCCGATTATACGCCTTTTCAAGCCCGTGCCCGCCGCCCACACAGCAAAGGCGCTAAAGCTGCAATTCTTCCCAGCTTCGGGTTTCGGCTAGTTGCAACCGCTTCGGCGCCTGCACCTGAACATCAAGCGTTAACTCTTTGGCAATAAAATTCACGGGCAAGACCAGCGGCACACTTAAGGTTTGATAATAGCGGAAGCCGAAACGCTTACTACTAATTTTCTTGGGATGCATTTGGTTTAAGGCTAACTCTACTGGCTGCCCATCTTGCTCACCTGCCACCGAAATCATGACTTTGCCGGTTTGCCGACTGGTGTGCTTTTTAACCTGCGTCAACGTTAGCTCCAGCAACCATTCCTCACGGTTTGAGGTTGGCCTCAACTTAATTTTTGCTACGCGCAAGCCGGCTTGTGAGGCGTCATTACCAATAATGCTCTCAAAAAACTGTATCTGGTCCAGTAGCTGACGCCGTTCCTGCAACGATGACTGTAATTCACGCTGTAGCTCAGCACCTGCCTGCAACTCTAAATCGGTCAACTTGCGCTGCGTTTCCAGTTGCGCGGAGAGAGCCGCGATTTTGCGCTCCTGCTGCTCAATAATCACAAAACTACGATCTTGCAACGCCAGCAATTGCGCGCGATCGTCTAAGTGCTCTCCCACCTCTAGCGCACCGCGCACTGCACCCAATTGATAAACCTGCCAGCACAGCAACACCACGAGGCCGGTGGCAACCGTTAACCAACGTTTACGGCCGCTGCGCTGAACTTCCGCAGTAGGACTTGCGCCGCTCATAACCCAACTATGGCAGCAAGGCCGCCTGCTCTAACCCTGTGGTTTCTGGCAAGCCAAAAGCCAAATTAAAGTTTTGTACCGCTTGGCCGGCAGCGCCTTTTACTAGGTTATCAATCACCGATGACACCACCACCATATCGCCACCTTGAGGCTGCGACACCGCGAGGCGACAGACATTGACGCCGCGTACCGAACGAGTCTGTGGCTGTTGCCCCGCAGGCAAAACGTCAACAAAAGGCTCGTCTGCATAACGCGCTTCAAATAACCCTTGCAAGTCGACCGAGCTGTCAGTCAACCGTGCATACAATGTCGCATGAATACCCCGAATCATTGGGGTTAAGTGTGGCACAAATGTCAGCCCTGGCAACTCACCCGACACAGCTTCTAAACCGCGCTTAATTTCGGGCAGATGCCGGTGTCCGTTGACGGCATAGGCCTGCATATTGTCGCCTGCTTCGCACAGCAAGCTACCCACCTTGGCGCCACGTCCGGCACCACTCACACCAGACTTACAATCTGCCACCAACTGGGTTTGATCAACCTTGCCCAGTAGCGGAATAAAACCCAGTTGCACCGCTGTTGGGTAACAACCTGGCACAGCAATAAGCTGCGCATCTTTGATTTGTGCGCGATTCACTTCGGGCAAGCCATAAACCGCCTGATCCAGCACCTCCGGCGCAGGATGTGGCTCGCCATACCACTCAGCCCACTCGGTCGCGTCTTTCAAACGAAAATCAGCCGATAGATCAATCACCCGCGCGCCTTTAGCCAACAAGGCTGGCGCATGGTGCGCTGCAGTCGCATGTGGTGTTGCGTAAAACACCACATCATGCGCTGCCAAGGCATCCACGTCGGGCTCAACAAACGCCAAGTCGTAATGGCCGCGCAAATTAGGAAACAAATCTGCCAGCTGGCGTCCAGCCTCAGCCCGCGAGGTCACCATCTTAACGTCGGCATTGGGATGGCTTGCCAGCAAGCGCAGCAACTCCACACCGGTGTAACCCGTAGCCCCAACAATGGCAATAGAAATCTTCGACATAAACTTACAATTACAAAGACAGATAAACGCTAATCATACCGCGCCGAGCGTTGGTCGAGGTTAGAATAGGCCTGTGAAAAATAACGATAAATTCAATTCAACACCGTTTACCCAGCGTTTAACGGAAGCATGGCGGCAGCTTTTTTTGGTGATAGCCAAAAACCGCGCGCTACCGTTCACGGCTGCCTGGGGTTTAGGCACCGGTGTGACGGTTGGATTTTTGATGGTGTTTTTTGAGCTTGCGGTACTCAATATTCATAGCTGGTTATGGCCCAATATTGACCATTCCACCGCTGGCTCGATTGAGGCCTTTGAAGACGAGGGCGCCATTTATCGCGCCATTATTCCACTCGGTGGCGCCATCGTAATCGGGCTAATTTATACCAACCTAGCGCCTCGCTCGCGCCCCGCCGGGGTTGCCTACGTGATCGAGCGGATTATGCGTCACGACGCCATTTTGCCGTTGCGCAATGCCATTGCCCATTTTGTCGGCGCCATTTTGGCCCTTGCCTCGGGCTTTAGTGTGGGCCGTGAGGGCCCAGCCATTCACATGGGCGCTGCATTAGCCAACTGGCCCGGACGATTCGGTTTTTTGCCTTCCAACCTCGGCCGGCTGCTAGCGGCCAGCGGTGCTGCGGCAGCGGTTGCTGCCTCATTCAACACCCCATTGGCCGGCGTCATTTTGGCAATGGAAGTGGTCTTAATGGAATACAGCATCGCGGGTTTCGCACCGGTCATGCTGTCGGCCGTGGGCGCCACGGTGGTCACCCAATACTTCCACGGCGCGGAACGTACTTTCCAAGTGTCGCAATTAGAACTGGCGAGCTTGTGGGAATTACCGTGGCTAGCCTTACTCGGGTTTGTGATCGGCATCCTCGCCCACACCATGATCTCGCTATTCGATCGCTTTAATCGTTTACTCAGAACCAGCAGCCCTTTGATGCGTGCCACTACGGCCGGCCTCATCACCGCAGTGGGAGCCTACTTGGTGCCTCAGGCCATGGGACTGGGTTACGACAGCGTCAACGCCGCGCTGGTTGGCCAAATGACGATTGGCGCTGCTGCTGCGCTGCTGATTGCCAAACTGGTGATGAGCACTGCGGCGATTGGCTTAGGAATTCCTGGCGGCTTGATTGGCCCCTCGGTGGTGATCGGCGCCATGGCGGGCACTATCTTGGGCTGGTTAGGCCAATTTTCGGTTTACAGCCACACTGCCCCAGTCGCCTTTTACGCCTTAGTTGGCATGGGCACTATGATGGGCGCGGTATTGCAGGCCCCGCTTGCGGCCATCACCGCCATGCTCGAACTTACCGGCAACCCCAATGTGATTTTGCCGGGCATGTCGGCCCTAATGGCTGGTTATATCACCCAGAAAGTTATCTTCGGTGACGAGCCATTATTTATGCATGTATTGTCATTACGTGGCATCACACAAGAAAAAGATGCTCGTCTACGCGCACTGCAACAAACCTCAGTAGCCGCTGCCGCCAACCGTAGCGTCATGCTGCTGCCGACAACGGTATCGGTTGAGCTACTGACTGAAGCCACTCAAAAATACGACTGGATTTTATCTCGGCGCGCGCGCCAGCTTTACCGCAGCAGCGATGTGCGCGAATGGATCAATAGCCATGAACAAGAGCTTTTAGCGGGCTCCACCATCCTGCTCGACAAGCTGCCGATTGCGGCCTTGCGCTGCCGCCCGATCAGCACCTCGGCCTCCATGTGGCGGGCCTTTAACTTCTTGAAAACGGATGAGTACGACGCGCTCT